>OGOW01002257.1_pt1 | contig 15784 bp, 10 predicted proteins | sample 1552781 | NCBI WGS metagenome assembly OGOW01 (sample SAMEA2580145, study PRJEB22360) | human gut metagenome | biome: human gut; feature: human-associated habitat; material: faeces | place: Denmark | collected 2008/2010
CTGCGGCACAAATAGCCGTGCGAAAAATATGCTATCAGGCATATTTTTCACACTAATCCTCCATTTCCGCACACTTCTCCACCGCATCCCGGTTCTGTGTCTGCACGCCCTTTCACGCTATTCCCGGTTGCTCTCAATCTTAACATGAATTCCGTCCTGCACAAGCTTCCGGAAGAAATTTCTCTCCACATCTGCCTCCACAATGCTGCTGGCAAAATTGATGGTAAGGGTATCCTGAAAACTGATAATGGCACAGTTGGTTCTTCTGGAAAATGGCTGTCCCATATATATATCAAAACGCTCAATATAGGGTATCATTCCCTCTGGAACCTTTAATGCCCCCATATTCGTCAGCCCCGCAGAGGAATTTCTGTCCTGTATCTTTGTATAAAAGGTCTTTACCACCATATCCTTGATAAACAGCGGCACCACACGGATAAAAGGATTTCTCTGGGTTTCCGCATTGGTGGTAATGTCACCCCGCAGCAGCTTTTCGTTGATATAATATTTCATATAATTGTGTACCTGCACAACAATTTCCTCAAAGGTGTAATCCCCCAGTCTGGGGTCAACTCCCGGATAAATCATGGTAATAAAATTCCGCAGCGTTCTGGAGGGAAAAAAGCGCCTTAAATTCACCGGCATGGCAATCTTCACCGGCTTTTCCCTCACTCTTACGTCCTCCTTCTGCTTCTGCAAAAGTGCATATAAAAGCACAGCGTTGAGGTATTCCGTTATGGTGGCATGGTACTTCTTTGCCACCGCCATCACCTCCGACACAGACATAATGCCGTCAATAATGTTTAAGGTATAAAAAGGCTCCGCGGTTCCTCTGACCCGGTAGGCTTTCTCCTGCAATCTGGGCGGACAGACCTTTGCATTGGCGTATTTCATATAAGCATCTTCCAGCTCCTCCGCCTCCGGCTCCCCGTTAATGTCCAGCACAAAACCGCCGTTCTGAATTTCCGTATGTCCCAGAAGCCGCAGATAAGTTGCCGTCAACGTCTGTAGCACGCACATACCGCCAGTCCCATCTCCCAGACTATGGTGGGCTTCCAGTGAAATTCTGTTTCTGAAATAATAGACCCGCACCAGATATCTGTTGTTTGCCTTAAAGTGCATGGGCTGACAGGGATTTTTCACATCCTCCTGCACAAAGGGACCCGGTCTGTTATTAGGTTCCAGATACCGCCAGAAGAGCCCCTTCCTGATTGCTGCCTTATAAGTAGGAAACCGCGGCATCGTCATATTTAATGCCCGCTGTAAAACATCCGGCTGGATTTCTTCCTTTAATACAACAGACAGGCGGTACACAGAAGAAAAATCCCTTCTCTGTAAAGTCGGGTATACGATGGCAGAAAGGTCCAGCTTGTACCAGTCCCGCCGCATTCCCTTTTCTTTCCGTTCCGGTTTTTCCATATTTCCTCCATTTCGCAGGCATCCTTTTGCCGAAGGAATCGCGAACTGAATTTCAGATTCAGTTCTGCTTTTAAAGGCTACTTTGTGACGCCTGCGGCACAAATAGCCGTGTGAAAAATCAGCATATCAATCTGATTTTTCACACTACCTCCATCCTGCACATGGCATATAAGCTGTAACCGATAAGTGCTTCCCGGTTTCCCATATTTCCATAGCGCAATGATTTTATTGAAAGATAGTTCATCTTTTATCTTACCATAAAGCAGGAATCATTCCAACACACAATTAACATTGTCCGGAAGAGCCTGATGGATAAACAGGTGAAGCAGGAAAGGAAAGTCAGGGTAGGATTGGTAGTAATCAGAAGAAAAATAAGGTAAATAATAAAAATAAATTTAATCAATAAGTAACAGTAAGGAAGATAGAAGGACAAAGAGCAGAAAGACAAGGAGCGAAAGGACAAAGAACAAAAAGGCAAAGGGCAGAAAGGCAAGACACAGAAGGAAAAGAGCAAAAAGATAAAGGGCGGAAAGATAAAGGGCGGAAAGATAAAGGATAGAAGGACAAAGGGCAGGAAGGCAAAGGGCAGAAAGACAAGGAGCGAAAGGACAAAGAGCAGAAAGACAAGGAGCGAAAGGACAAAGAACAAAAAGGTAAAGGGCAGAAAGATAAAGAGCAGAAAGATAAAGGGCAGAAAGATAAAGGGCAGAAAGATAAAGGGCAGAAAGACAAGGCGCAGAAGGAAAAGAGCAGAAAGACAAAAGACAAAAGGACAGAAAGATAAAGGACAGAAAGGCAAAGAGCAGAAGAACAAAAAGGAAGAATGTCGAAGAGAAGGGCAGCACATAAGGACAAAGCAAGAGGCAAGAGAGAAATGCAGGGAACAAGAGGCAGGACGATTAGGCACAAGACAATAAAAACGGGAATTAGTGCCACAGGCTTCACAAAGCAGCCTTAAAAGCTGAACTGAATCTGAAATTCGGTTTGTGATTTCTTCGGCAAAAGAATGCCTGCGGAATTGGGATTAAAATGAATATGCAAAACCGGCAGAAAGCGGAGGGGTATGCGGATATTCTGCGCTGTGAAATGCCTTGGAAAAAAACAGCGAAAAGAGAAAACGAAATTGATACAAATCAAAATAATAAAATACATCAATAAATACAATAACATGAATCATTGAAAGAAGATAAAACGAGTGATAGTATAAGGTACATTGAAACGATAAAGGAATGGGAACCGGGATGGAAAAGCAGCCGGGAAACATTCAAAAGAAATTGGAATCTAAAAGGAATTAAAACGAAAAAGAATTAAAACGAAAAAGAATTCAAATTAAAAAGAGATTGGAATGGAGAACGAACATGAGAACAAAGGAAAAATATCAGAAATCTTATTATATGCCCCCTGAAGTTACCTATGACTGGGTGAAGAAGGAATCTATTGAGAAGGCACCGATTTGGTGTAGTGTGGATTTGCGGGATGGAAATCAGGCATTGATTGACCCCATGTGTCTGGAAGATAAGCTGGAATTTTTCAAGATGCTTGTGGATATCGGCTTTAAGGAAATCGAAGTGGGCTTCCCTGCTTCTTCCGATACAGAATACAATTTCATCCGTGCCCTGATAGAGAAGAACATGATTCCTGAGGATGTGACCATTCAGGTTCTGACTCAGGCGAGAGAGCATATTATCAAGAAAACCTTTGAAGCGGTAAAGGGTGCGCCCCACGCGATTGTCCACCTGTACAATTCTACCTCTGTAGAACAGAGAGAGCAGGTATTTAAGAAGGATAAGGAAGCAATTAAGAAAATTGCCGTGGACGGTGCAGAGCTTTTGAAGAAGATGGCAGACGAAACGGACGGCAGCTTTACCTTTGAGTACAGCCCGGAGAGCTTTTCACAGACAGAGGTGGATTATGCACTGGAGGTCTGCAATGCGGTACTGGATGTCTGGAAGCCGGATGCAGAGCACAAGGCAATTATCAACCTGCCTACAACAGTACAGGTGGCAATGCCCCATGTATTTGCCTGTCAGGTAGAGTATATGAACAAGCATCTGAAATATCGTGAGAATGTGGTTTTAAGTGTGCATCCCCATAATGACAGAGGCTGTGGCGTCAGCGATGCGGAGTTTGGTATTCTGGCGGGTGCAGACAGAGTAGAGGGTACATTGTTCGGAAACGGAGAACGTACCGGAAATGTGGATATTGTGACCGTAGCGCTTAATATGATGTGTCATGGCGTGGACAGCGGACTGGATTTCTCCCATATCATGAAGATAAGAGAGGCTTATGAGCGCTTTACCGGCATGAAGGTGCATGAGAGAACACCCTATGCGGGAGATTTGGTATTTACCGCTTTCTCCGGTTCCCATCAGGATGCAATCAGCAAGGGCATGAACTGGCTGAAGGACGGCAAGAGCGGAAACCGCTGGGATGTGCCCTATCTGCCGATTGACCCGGCGGATGTTGGAAGAGAATATGAATCTGACGTTATCCGTATTAACAGTGTTTCCGGTAAGGGCGGCGTTTCCTTCGTATTAAAGCAGCAGTTTGGCTTCTCCCTGCCCACTGCCATGAAGGAAGAGGTTGGCTACCTGATTAAGGGTGTGTCCGACAAGCGTCATCAGGAGTTACATCCTGCGGAGATTTATCAGATTTTCGAGGAAAATTACATCAGCCCCAGAAATGTTTTCCGGATTCCGGAGTGCCATTTCAAACAGGAAAAGGGGATTCTGGCAGAGGTTTCCATCGAACAGAACGGCTCTACGAGAGTTATCCGCACCGCCGGAAATGGTCGTCTGGATGCTGTCAGCAATGCGATTAAGACCTATTTTGGCATGACCTATGAGCTGTCTGTTTACGAGGAACATGCAATTTCCAAGGGCTCCAGCTCCAAGGCGGCTGCATATGTGGGTATTGTGCATGATGGTCATTTCTACTGGGGTGTCGGCGTGGATGAGGATATTATCAAGGCATCCATCGCAGCGCTGACCTCTGCGGCAAACAAGCTGGCGACAGAGCAGCACATCACAGAGGGCAGAGAGGACAGGATTGTGGAAATCATCAGCTATATCCAGAATGATTACAAGAATGTCACACTGGAAACCCTTTCTGAAACATTCCATCTCTCCAAGCCTTATCTTTCCAAATATATCAAGGAGAGAGCAGGGGCAACCTTCCAGGAGGTTGTAAAGGAAGAACGGATGAAGAAGGCAAAGACACTGCTTCGGGAAACCAATCAGACGGTAGAGGCGGTGGCTGCGGAAGTGGGCTATGAAAATGTAGAACATTTCAACAGACTGTTCAAGAAGAGTTATGGCATCACCCCTGTACAGTACAGAAAACAGGGCTGAAAGAGATAAAATACAGAAGAAATAAAAAGGCTGCTGACCTGACAAAATAATGCCGGGCAGCAGTCTTTTTGTTGTTTTATTCGGGATACAGCCAGCCGGCGTATTCCATGATGGACTGGTTTTCCATCCGCTTGTCGGAACGCTGCATCTGTTTCCGGTAGTCCCTGGGGGACATCTGCATAATTTTAATAAAGCAGCGGTTGAAGCTGGAAACAGAATGGAAGCCCACATTTTCCGAAATATCCAGAATGGAGTCCTCTGTGCTCCGCAGCAGGTTACACGCCTTGGCAATACGGGTATTGTTGATAAAATCCAGCGGAGAGGTACCCATAATGTCGTGGAAAACCCGCCGGAAATGGGTGGGACTCCAGTGGCATAATTCAGCAAGGTATTCTATGGTGAACTGATTGTTATAATTTGCTTCGATGTAGTTTAAGGCAGGAGCAATGACAAGGGCATTTTCCTTTTCCTCGTCCTGCTCGGCGGGAGAGCCGGGGGAATCTGAGCCGGAACCGGTGCTCTTTAAAGGAACCGTGGTTCCGAGGGCTTTTTCCATGGATTCTATGCGATACAGTTCAATATAGAGGGAGAGGAGAAGTCCCTTTGCGCTGAGCTGATAGCTGGGGCGCTGCTCCTCCAGTTCGCTGATGATGGAAAGCACCAGAGAGTACACCTGAGGATATTTTTCCCGGCTTAAAATGGGAACAAAGTTCCGGGAGGTGCCGGAAGTAATGGAAAGGTCATAATTTATCCAAGTGGCGGGCAGAATATTTTTGAAAAGCTCGTAGGGGTCAAAATAGATATAGGACCAGTGGCTTTCCGTGCCCGGGGTGCTGTATGTGGTATGGGGGATATTCTTGGGAATTACGGTTACGTCCCCTGCCTGAAAGGCGAGAGGCTCTCCTAAAAATTCGATGGTGCCGCTGTCGGAATGGCAGACACCGATTTCAAGACAGTTATGGAAGTGCAGTCTGCCGCTGGGAATATCTGATATTTTCCAGTAATCGCCGGATAACAGAAGAACCGGGAAATGCATCGGAAGATAATAGCTTCTGTATTCAGTAACAGTCCCTTTTTGCTTTGCCATAACGTAACCTCCCCGTAAAGCTACCTTCAAATTGGCTAATCTGACAATCCCTGTGCCATATGAAACTCCCTATACTATATATAACAACTAAATCAAATAAAATCAACCAAAATTTCGTCTGCGCAACCTGCGTGTTGTTCATAAACTGGACATATTTTCTTTAAAAATCAGCCATATATCAGGAAAAACCGCAAAAAAATGACGGTGAAAATAACTGAAAAAAAGGAAAAACTGGGCAAAAATGATATATGACGAAAAACGACCATTTTTATAAATGTTCGTTTTTGCATAGTATTTCTGCAAGAATGATTAGAAATATTCGGCGCAGTGTATGATAATATGCTTACAACGAAACGAAAAATGTACAAAATGACGATGAAAATGCAGTCAGCGATGGAGGAGGTTACATATGGCAAAGACAAAGAGTGCCAACGGGGTAGCAGTAAAAACGAAAACCACGTGGAAACAGGCATTTAAAAGAGACTGGCAGTTATATCTGCTTTTACTGTTTCCCTTAATCATGGTGTTTGTGTTCAGCTATGCCGCTTATCCCGGTTTGAGAATGGCTTTTATGGATTATAAGCCGGCGAAGGGATATGAAGGAAGCGAATGGGTAGGCTTTGGAATCTTCGCAAAGATTTTTAAGGACGCGGATTTCACCAGAGCGTTACGGAACTCCATCGTATTCAATCTGGCAGATTTGCTGGTAGGCTTCCCGATGCCGATTATCCTGGCTTTGATTCTGAACGAGTTAAGATATCCCAGATTTAAGAAGGTATCCCAGACAATTCTGTATCTGCCTCACTTCCTTTCCTGGGCTATCATCGGAAGTGTTGCACTGACAATGTTCAAGCCCTCCAGCGGTCTTGTGAATGTGGCTTTGATGAACACGGGAATGATACAGGAAGGTATTCCGTTCCTGAATGAAAAATGGCACTGGGCGGTAACTTATCTGCTCATCGGTGTATGGCAGGGAATGGGATGGGGAACTATCCTCTATCTGGCAGCAATCACCGGTATTAACGGCGAGCTTTACGAAGCGGCGATGATTGACGGCGCAAACCGCTGGAAGAGAATGTGGCACATTACACTGCCCGGTATCAAGAGTACCGTTGTTACTCTGCTGATTATGAATTTGGGACGTGTCATGGGAAGTAATCTGGAGCGGTTGACAGCCTTCTCCAATACACAGGTAAAGGAATTTCAGTATCAGCTGGCAGTTTACATTTACAATAAAGGTATCGGAAACGGAAAGTTCAGTATGTCAACAGCGGTTGGTCTGTTCCAGTCCCTGGTTGGTCTGATGCTGGTAATTATATCTGACCGGATTGCCAAGAAGCTTGGCGAAGACGGATTACTGTAGGAGGTGGATGAGATGAGCAAAAAAGAAAAAGCTGTTGAAGAAGTAACAACCTCTGCAGGCGGCGCACATGCCGTAAACAAGTTCCGTGTCAGTGATTTTGTTATGATGGCGGTTATCGTTATCCTCTGTGCAACCTGTGTGCTTCCCTTTATCCACGTGGCTGCAAAGTCTATTTCCGGAAATACGGCGGTTATGTCAAAATCCGTATATTTCTGGCCCAAGGACGTAACACTGGATGCCTTTAAGAGAGTATTCGGAGATGATTCCATGACTTACTCCATGATTTTCTCCGTAATTATAACTCTGATATTTACCATCCTTGGTATGCTGGTATGTACCTGTGCCGCATATCCCCTTTCCAAAAAGAGATTGAAGGGAAAGCATGGCATCACATTTTTACTGATGGTTCCCATGTACTTCAGTGCAGGTATCATCCCCGCTTATCTGTTGTATCAGGATTTACATATTCTGGATACCATGTGGGTACTGATTCTGCCCCTGATTTACTCTCCTTACAATATGCTGATTATGAAGAACTTCTTCCAGAGTACGATTCCTGACAGCTTGGAGGAATCCGCATTTCTGGATGGTGCAAGTAACTTCCAGATTCTCGGAAAGATTGTACTTCCTCTTTCCAAACCGATTCTGGCAACCCTGTCCCTGTTCTACGCAGTAGGACGTTGGAACTCTTATGCAGATAACATGTACTACACAAGAGATGCTTCTCTGAAAATGATTCAGTATAAGCTGTATCAGCTGGTAGCTTCCGCTTCTGAAGCACAGACAGCATCCCTGGCAGATACCGGTGGTGTCAGTCAGTCCACGCCGGAAGTATTACAGGCAGCAAGTATTATGTTTGTAACCATTCCGATTATTATCATTTATCCCTTCCTGCAGAAGTACTTCGTACAGGGAACCATGATTGGAGCAGTAAAGGGTTAACCGCAGCAATTACATAAAGGTAGTTTTCCCGGATGGCCGGGCATACATAAAACTATACACATTTTTAAAGGAGGATTTATTTATGAAGAAGAATACTCTTCAGAAAGCTCTTGCCACAGCAATGGTAGGTGCTATGGCAATGGGTACTTTAACCGCATGTGGCGGAGATGCTGCTACAACAGGAAGCTCTGCGGCAGGCTCTTCCACAGAAAGCACTTCCACAGCAAGCACTTCCACAACAAGCTCCGAAGCAGCTCCTTCCAGCACAACTGGTGATACACCTGCTGCAGCTGGTATGGAAGGCTGGACACCTTTCACAGAGAAGGTTACATTACAGATTCCGGTTTATGACCGTGGAGATTCCGGAAACGGATGCTCTGACGTAGAGAACAACTACTGGACAGAGTGGGTTCAGAAGAACTTTGGTGATGTTTACAACATCGATGTACAGTACATCGGAATTACCCGTAGCGCAGTTATGAACGACTACTCCATGCTGGCAGCAGGTAAGGATCTTCCTACAATCTGTATGGAATATGACTATGACAAGCTGGCTACATGGCAGGCAGACGGATATCTGCAGCCCTATGATGTAGAGGAGTTCAAGACTATCGCTCCTACCTACTGGGCAAACATGGAAACAAACGGGCTGACCGGCTACACCAAGCTGGCTGACGAGGATTATCTGCTTCTTGGACAGAGACCTTATGGTAACACAAACTATGCTTTCGTAACCTTCTATCGTGAAGACTGGTTAAAGGAAGCCGGATATGACAAGTATCCTGAAACTAATACCGAACTGCTTGAGCTGTATGCTAAGCTGGTTGAGAACGGACATGACGCTCCTCTTTCCGGTTCCAAGGTAAGTGGTGCCGGTGCTGACCAGAACTATGGTTACAGAGATTATCCTCAGGACGAGATTACATGGGCAACAACTGGTGACTACCAGATTCCCGCTCTCTCTACAGAAGCTCAGAAGAGATTCTTAAAGTGGCAGAACACCCTGTACAACAAGGGATATCTGAACAAGGAGTACTACTTAAGAGATGCTTCCGAAGTTGAAGCTGACTTCATTAACGGCAAGGCATTTACATGGTCCGGATATGTATCCTCTACCATGAACGTACTGAACTCCTTCTATGAAGCTAACCCGGATGGCGACCTTGGCGTTGTAGTTTGCAGCGACAAGTGGGTAAATGACTCCGAGTGGGGCTCCTCCAACTCCTTCAGACCTAACAACGTATTTGGTGCAATGGTTGGTTTCGCTAACGATGCAACCGCTGACGAAGTTAAGGCTGCTATGATGTATATGGAGTGGATGGCACAGGATGACGTTCTCTTCACAATGCAGTGGGGCGAAGAAGGTGTAAACTACACTGTTGGTGATGACGGAAATCCCGTTGCAGTTGGTGACCAGAAGGGTCTTGAACAGCAGCAGGGTCACAACAACAACGTTGACTACTGGATGGTTGTTACCGCTTCCAAGAGCTTTGGCGATGTAGAGAAGGATATCGCAGCAATCGCTCCTAAGGATCTGCCGGAAGACTTTACAGCAGACCTGCTTGCTAACTACAAGGGACAGCTTGCTCTGTATGAGACCGGCTATGCTAACTCCGACTGTCTGTTCGCAGCTTCTCTGGATTCCGTAACAGAGTATGGTACTTCCCTGAAGGAAGAGGTTTACCCTGAGTATCGTGATAAGCTGACAACCTGCAAGCCTGAAGATTTCGATAAGCTGTATGATGAACTCAGCCAGAAGTATCTGGAAGCAGGATATCAGGAGATTATTGATGAAAGACAGGAAGCATTTGATTCTGGTCTGACAACCCGTCTTCAGTAATTGATTTTTACAACTGTGGGACATACGGCCCCCCGGCATAAGGCTGGGGGGCTATATTAAAATAAGAAGCTATTATATCTTTTTCTGACAGGTATTTTAAGGGAATGACAAAAGGCTGAAATCAGTGTAAAATAGGGATGTCGTTACGGATACAAAAGAGCAGAAAACAGGTGAGAAAAAGAGATAATGCCGGCAGGCGAGAAGGAGGAAGTTATGCTGAAACTGGAATACGACAAAAAGCAGATTGAAGAGGTCATTGACAAGATTGTAAAAAAGACAATGAACATGGATTTGACCTGGGACTGGCCCTGTGGTGTTGCATACTACGGAATCAGTGATGCCTATGAGAAAACGGGAAAAGAAGAATATCTGACCCTGTTAAAGGACAGAGTGGATGAACTGATAGATTTGGGACTTCCGAAGGTATGGACAGTCAATGCCTGTGCAATGGGTCACTGTCTGATTACCTTATATAATGCAACAAAGGATAAGAAATATTATGATATTCTGATGAGCAAGGTGGAGTATCTGACGAAGGATGCCCTGCGCTTCGGCGACCATGTGTTGCAGCACACTGTTTCCGCGAATAATGATTTCCCGGAGCAGGCATGGTGCGATACCCTGTTTATGGCGGCTTTCCTTCTTCTGAGAGTTGGTGTTATGAACCATGATGAAGCAATGATTGATGATGCACTGAACCAGTATTACTGGCACATCAAGTATCTGCAGAATCCCAGCAGCGGCTTCTATTATCATGGATATGACAATATTGCAGGCGACCATATGTCCGGTATTTACTGGGGCAGAGCGAATGCCTGGGCAGCATTTACCATGGCACAGGTAGGCGGTATTTTACCGGAATGTTATCTGTATCCCAAGTATATTGACATTGCAGGTTCTCTGAACGAGCAGCTTGCGGCTTTAAAGACAGTACAGACAGAAAACGGTCTGTGGAGAACAGTTCTGGATGACCCGGATTCCTACGAGGAAATTTCCGCTTCCGCAGGAATCGCTGCAGCAATGCTGACAAGAGGAAATCCGTTACATTCCAAGTATATCAATAAGTCCATCAAGGGACTTTTGGAAAATGTCAGCGAGGACGGCAAGGTTATGAATGTATCCGGAGGAACCGCTGTTATGCGCGACAAGGAAGGCTACAGAGGAATCCCCAGGGCTTATATTCAGGGCTGGGGACAGGGACTTGCTTTATCCTTCTTCGCTACTTTGCTTGTTTCAGACGAAATTGAAAAGGACGGTGCGCTTTAAAAATGTTTCGCAGGAATTTCCTGTTCGGCGTGGATTCCGATACGGCTAATGTTATCGGTGTGACTGCTTCGGACATTTACCAGCCCGGAAAGGGCTTTGGATTTGTAATTGAACAGAATAGACGGGAACAGGAACTCCTGAAAATATCGGAGCTCAATGCAGGCTTTGATACCTTCTACTGGTATCAGGACAAGAATATTTCCCATATACAGGAGGACGAAAACGGCTGTTTTCTGGATTCTTCCGCAGAGATTGCGTTTCTGGAACAGGAGGCTGGAGAAACCTGGCAGGGAGAGGAGAGAAGGATTCCTCTTTCCTTCAAGGTGGACGTTCCCAGAGAGGGAAATTACAGGGTAACAATTACCATCCGGACCACGGAAGAAATGAAAAATGTCCTGATTTATACCGGAAGAAGGCGTCTGGGATTTCTGGGAGACATTCCGGCGAATACCAGATTTCAGCATACCATGCTGTTAAATGTCTGTGATATTGTGCCGAGAGGAAAGACCAGAATTTATCTGGACAAAACCATTGATATTACTGTGGTGGCAGACAGACCCCAAATCAGCGGGCTGCAGATTACGGAGGTTGTCTGCCCCACCATTTACATAGCGGGAGATTCCACTGTGACAGACCAGAGTGCGGATTATCCCTATGCGCCCGGAACCAGCTATTCCGGCTGGGGGCAGATGATATCTGCCTATCTGAATGAAAAGATTGCGGTATCCAATCATGCCCATTCGGGACTTACCACCGACAGCTTCCGTAAGGAAGGGCATTATGCGGTGATTGACCAGTACAGCAGACCGAGGGATTTCTTCTTCTATCAGTTCGGACATAACGACCAGAAGCTGGAGGATTTAAAGGCAAGGGGAGGCTATCAGACGAACCTGCTGCGTTATATCCATGAGTGCCGGGATAAGGGAGCTTATCCTGTGATTGTAACACCGATTTCCCGGAATACCTGGAAGGGAAATGACGGAAGCTACAACGACCTGCTGGAGGAATATGCGGAGAGCTGTAAAGAAGTGGGACGGCTGGCAGAGGTACCGGTGCTTGACCTGCATGAACGGAGTAAGGAATTTATTCTGGAGAAGGGACTGGAGGGCTCGAAGCCCTATTTCTTCCCCAACGACTATACTCACAATAATGACTATGGTGCTTACTTTATGGCGGGACTTGTGGCAAGGGAGATTGTGCGGGTCTGCGGAAAACATTCCGAACCCGGATACCGTTTCCTGGCAAAGTGCGTGACGGAGGGCTTTGGAGCCTGGCCGCCCGCAGAGCAAATCTGCCTGCCTGTGAAGCCGAAGTGCTATGAGGATATCCAGAACCCGGCGGAGGGGGTTAAAATCCTTTCTGAAATTGAAGACTTGGAAAAGCCTGCTGACAGAGCTTCCGTGCTGGATATGGTGATTAAGACCGTCCGGTTTTTCCCGACTAATGTGTACAACGATATGTATACGGATGTGGTGGGGCATGAATGGTATGCGGGAACAGTGGAATGTGCATACCAGAACGGAATCATAGAGGATGCTTTAGTGGTGAATCATTGCCTGATGCCGGAGAAAGCGGTAACGCTGGAGGAATTTCTGATATTTGCCGTAAACGGCTATAAGAGCAGAAGAAGGCTTCCTGCAGAAAAGTCATGTGCCTACGATACAAAATGCGCAGATTTTGCAAGACCCTTTGTACGGGCAGCCTGTGAAATCGGACTGCTTCCCGGGGATGGAAGTGCGGATTTGCAGCATATCCTGACCAGGGGCGAGGCGGTTGCCCTGTGCCGGAAAATGTCCGTGTAGAGAGCTGACAGCCGGATTCTTACGAATAGAAACAATCAGTAAAATTCAAATAATTTAGGGAATAAAGGAGATAGTAAAATGGCAGAACAAAAAGGTGGATTTACGCTTCCCGGCGAGTCCGGATATGAGGCGCTTACCCTGAAAATGGCGGAAAAATGGGGAGCAGATGTGATTCGTGATAGTGACGGAACCGTGCTTTCCGATGAGATTGTACATGCGGGGTATGGAATTTATTCCACCATTTGTATTATTCGTGACCACAATGAGTGGGCGAAGAAGAATCTGGATAAATTGCAGCAGACATTTCTCTGCACCCCTCCCGCAGTAGCAGAGGGAGAAGAATTGACAATCTCTCTGTTGGAAAGTTTCTTTGCAGAGCAGTTTACCATCAACGATAGCGAGAGAGCTTTCAAGTACTGGGAGGTTTATGACAGAACAACCAATGAAAAGGTAGATGCCTCCAAATGGAGCTATGAGAAGCAGGCGGGTACCGTTACCCTGAAGGGAATTACTCCCTTCCATAAATATACGGTCAGCTTTCTGGCATACCGTATCTGGGAAGAGATTTCCATGTACAACCATACCACAAACAACTGGGATAAGGAGCATCTGATGCAGATTGACCCCAGATATCCGGAAACCCAGGAATATATGCTGGGCTGGATGAAAAACTGGTGTGAAACCCATCCTGATACAACGGTAGTCCGGTTTACCTCCATGTTCTACAATTTTGTATGGATTTGGGGAAGCAGCGAGAGAAATCCCTATCTGTTCTCTGACTGGGGATCCTATGATTATACAGTGAGTGATATCGCACTGGATGAATTTGCAGAAAAATACGGTTATTCCATGACGGCAGAGGATTTTATCAATAAGGGACAGCTTCATGTTACCCATATGCCCGGTACAAAAAAGAAGGCAGACTGGATGGCGTTTGTCAATGAATTTGTAATTTCCTTTGGCAAAAAGCTGATTGATATGGTACATGAATATGGCAAGAAAGCCTATGTATTCTATGATGACAGCTGGGTTGGCGTAGAGCCTTACAATGGAAAATTCAAGGAATTTGGCTTTGACGGTCTGATTAAGTGCGTGTTCTCCGGTTACGAGGCAAGACTTTGCGCGGGAGTGGATGTGCCGACTCATGAGTTAAGACTGCACCCGTACCTGTTCCCTGTGGGACTGGGCGGAGCGCCTACCTTTACCGAGGGCGGCGACCCTACGCTGGATGCAAAGAAGTACTGGAACAGCGTCAGACGTGCCCTGCTTCGTGCAAAGATAGACAGAATCGGGCTTGGCGGATATTTGCATCTGGTAGAGAATTTCCCGGATTTCTGTGATTATATTGAGAAGGTGTCCGATGAGTTCAGACTGATTCGTTCCTTCCATGATGCCGGAAAGCCTTATACCATCAGGACAAGAGTAGCGGTACTGCATAGCTGGGGAGCGCTCCGTTCCTGGACCCTTTCCGGACATTTCCATGAAACCTATATGCACGATTTGATCCATATCAATGAGGCATTGTCAGGACTGCCTGTGGATGTGAAGTTCATTTCTTTCGAGGATGTGAAGAAGGGTGCCCTGAAGGATGTGGATGTTGTTATCAATGCAGGCTATGCAGGAAGCGCATGGAGCGGCGGAGATAACTGGAAGGATGATGAGGTTGTCACCATTCTGACAAAGTGGGTGCATGACGGCGGAGCCTTTATTGGTGTCAACGAGCCTTCTGCAACGGAAGGATATGATACATATTTCCGTATGGCACATGTTCTTGGTATCGACGAGGATACGGGAGCAAGAGTCTGCCATGGCAGGTGGAGCTTTACTGCGGATGATACAGAAGAGATTCTTCCTGAGGGCGCAACGGTTCTGCCGAAGGAGCATCTGTATCTGACAGACGGAAAGGCACAGGTACTTCTGGCAGAGGACGACAAGCCCCTTGTAACGGTAAATCAGTTTGGAAAAGGAAAGGGAATTTATCTGGCTTCCTTCCAGGTGGATTTGGAGAATACAAGGATGCTGTATCAGCTCATCCGTTATGCGGGCGGCGAAGGTGTAAGCGGTCTTTATATGACAGATAACCTTTATACGGAGTGTGCATATTATCCGGAAAGCAAGAAGCTGGTTGTTATCAACAACAGTGATAAGGAGCAGACAGCGACGATTCCTACCGAGCAGGGGGATAAGACGGTGACAATCGCGCCTTATGATACGACCTTTATGGAGATTTAGCCTGTGATGCTTCTGTGCAGGGAGCGTTTAGGGATAGTGTGAAAAGAGCATGCGTTTCACACAGGAGAGAAGGAGTGGGGAATAGTTCTGAATAAAGAAAAGAGCACCGGTGGATGTTATGGGGCATCCGGCGGTGCACTTTTTTTTAACAAGAGTGGATTTTTTATTGACTTGTACATCAGGGTACGGTGTATGATAACAATGCGGTAAGTGCATAAGACAGTTAAGAAGAACAAAGGAGGAATGTGCATGAAACGGATACGGAACGTGATGAAAACGCTTCTTTTGTCACTTGTTATTGTGGCGGGCTTATGGGGAGTAAGCACACTGGATGCAAGGGCAGAGGAAAGCGGAACAACAAGGAACTATGCGGACCTGAAAAAGGGAGATGTTATCCACGCAGGAGAAACAATTGTTTTCCCGGAAATACCTGCTGAATGGCAGGCAAAGGGAGTGATGTGGAACCGGCTGCAGTTTTTATAT
>OGOW01002260.1_pt1 | contig 15770 bp, 11 predicted proteins | sample 1552781 | NCBI WGS metagenome assembly OGOW01 (sample SAMEA2580145, study PRJEB22360) | human gut metagenome | biome: human gut; feature: human-associated habitat; material: faeces | place: Denmark | collected 2008/2010
CGGAATATCCCAGATAATCAATGGACATTCCGTAAGTCATGCGGATACCTTTATAAGTCAGTGACAACGTATTCAGATGATCGTGTCCACAGAAGATCCATTTTAACCATCCGTTATCCACCGCTTTTTCGAAAAAATGAGGTGGTCGGTTCGATATTCCAAAATACTCATTCTTTTCTCCGATACTGCCGTGTTCATAGATCACACTGTGATCACCTAATTTCATCTTCTCGTAAGCTTCCTTGAACTCCGCGGGCGGCATGTGGAAAAATGCCATAGCCGGTACTTTTCTCTCGTTCAACTTCTGCATGCACCAGTCCGTCTGGTCCTCATGAATGCAGTCGAAACCACTGAAAAACCAGCCGTCGCCGTACATGTTAGAGTCCAGGTGGATGAGTGGCAGGAGAATCCTGCCTTCTCCATCGATCAGATCCAATACAAAATTCCCGACGCCTGCAATGGGATTTTGAGGACTGTGCTCATATCTTCCTTTGGTAAAAACAGCGTATTTTCCCGTTGCAAAAATCTCTGCCAGCTGCTCCTTATTGCAGACGGAACCCATCTCACAGTCATGATTACCGAAGACAAACGTATAGGGGATCTGAAAACCATCCAGAAACGCTAACAGCTTTTGTGCCTGTTTTCTATTATTCATCGTCCCGCTTTTGGGGAAAAACGGGAACACGGAATCCCCGGTCAGGACGATCAGATCCGGTCTCGTCCGGCGGATCAGCTCCGTCACCGTTGCCAGCGCCAGTCTGTCCTTTTTCCCGGAAAACATGCCGAAACCAAGGTGCAGGTCTGTCAGTTGTAATATTTTATAATCTCTGTCTGTCGGGATGCAAAGGGAAAAAGTCTCTTCGTCCCGAATTTGAAAATTTTGAGAAGTATACATAGGAATCTCTTTTCTGTCGCTTAATCTGTTTCACTATTGTATTTAAGTTTTTTGAAATCAGCTCAACGGAATCAATGCACCGATTGCAGACAGCAGCGTAGACAGCACCATCAGCACCTGAAACGGTACCGTGCCAATCACACCGCAGATAGGACTGCTGCCGGCTTTTTTCCTGGACTTTCCATAGGTCAGCACCAGCATGATGCTCACCAGTACCACAACGCCACTCATGATCCGGGTCAGAACGATGAAGCTGTTCACGCCAAACACGGCAAACAGGATGCAGGGAACCGTAGCGATCAGCCAGCTGATGCGGTTGCCGATGCCGATCTGCTCATGAACCACATCTCGGAGGGCGAGAGTATTGCTCCAGAACGTAGTAAGTAAAGCAAACAGGGAAAATACGCCTGCCAGGATCATTGCCCAGGTACCGATGCTCTCTCCCAACTGCATGTACGCCAGTTCTTTTTCCAGCGCTCCCTTGGTTCCCAGGAGAACCGTGCCCGTTACGATCAGAACAAACACTGAGGAAAGCCCAAAACCAATGAAAATAGAGCGGCGGATCTGTTTCGCGTTGCCATCCAGACCTTTCACCACCTGGATCACTGCCTGATTGGCGGAAGTGGCGAATACCACCATGCTGTACAGCGCCAGCAGATTATTCCAGTGGAACTCTGCCCGTTGCAAAGAATTCAGCGGATGCATAAATGTGCCTACCGTCATCACTGCCACAATTCCCATGAGGACAATGACTGCGTACTTCTGCGCGATGCCTACTGCTTTCATGCCGATAAACACCACAACTCCGGCGATCACATAGTACAAAACCTGCGCCGCCACGAAAGGCATTCCGAACCAATTCACAAAAATCTGTGCTCCGCCGTTGATATTGCCGCTGACACCGATCATAATTGCCAGCCCATAGACAATAAATACGCTCCAACTGAAGATCTGCTTCATTTTCCCATGAAACAGCTCTCCTTCAAAACTTTTCACCAGCTGGACACCACCATTATTGTAGGACAGCTCGGCAATGATCAGGTGCAGGATCACGTTCACACAATAGGCGATCAATACCATCCACACGACATCTAACATGCTGTTCTTCGTGGCAAGATACGGAACGGCGATGATGCCGGTGCCGATGCTGTTGCCGACGATCATGCTGATGGCTTCAAAGGTCGTGAGATGGGCTTCAGATTGGATAGGTTGGGACATAGGGGACCTCCTTTGTATAGTTTCTTTTCGCTATGCGATATGAGCCTTTCGGTATTCATCCGTATCTGCCTGAATAGATACAAGAATATCTGTTGTTAAATGCGGAAGACTCGTTTGCGGCGTGGACTGCTTAGGAGCAATGCCTTCATCCTCCAAAACGGTAAGGCAAATATTCAAGGCATCTGTAATCTGAGAGATTGCTTCCTGTAAAGACTTGCCTGTGGTAATGCAACTATCAATATCAGGAACTGTTGCGTAAAAGGTACTATCTTTTTTGCTAATAATTGTAGTATACGTATATTGCATTTCTTTCCCCTCACTATTTCTTATTTACTAATCTCTTTTAATTAAATGGTAACTCTTCATCATACATGCTATTTACAACCGGAATTTTGTTTAATCTACCATATAAATTATTCAATATAATTTCTCTCTTTTCACTAGATTGCGAAACCAAAAAATTATAAAAATTTTTAACCTCTACCACAGGTATTTCTTTCCCCGTATAATACGTATAATTTGATTTTATAAAGCAAGAAATAAGCACATAATTATTAGATATATACATTTCTAAAGCATTATCTCGAAGAACTTTTTTCATTTTTTCTATAATAATACCTATATCTTTTTCCACAATTAATGAATCTTTTATCACCGATATAGAATTTTTTAAATCCTCTGCAAACGTTCGATAAATGTTCTTCTGCTCCCTTGAAAAATCGAATGTCTCCATAGCCTGATTTGAAATTTCATCTTGAATTGTTAAAAAGGAATTTATTCTTTTTTGTGGCGAAATTTCTATCATTTTCCTTAGCAATTCTGTATACTTAAATGAGTTCATTTCATACTTTGCCAATAAATTTTTAATCAAATATCCCACAAAAAAAATCTCTGTCTGGCTATTATAAACACCTGAATATAGCTCTTCAGGTTTCTGAGATACTGGCCAATTCAAATATATGCTGTTTTCCTCGTTGCCAACTTCATTAACATTTTTTCCAAAACCGAAATCTATCAGTTTGACCGTTCCACTATCATCAATAAGTACATTTTCCGGTCGTACATCTCTATGCAAAATGTTGTTTTTTTCTAAATATGCAAAAGCATTTATTAGCTGAACAAATATAGAATTAATTTTATCAGTATCTTCCTCTTTAAAGTATTCATCTATATTTTTTCCTTCTACATATTCCATTATAATATAGCCTGTACTATGTTCAGGAAAAAGATAATAATCAAATATCCTAACTATGTTAATATCATAAATAGCATACATAATCTTTATTTCATCTATAAATCTATTGTAAAATTCTTTTTCATATTGTTTCTGCATTGGCGAATACTTTTTACACACAAAAAACTTATTAAGCATTGTATCCTGCATCAGTATCGTTTTTCCTGTTCCTCCCGATTTCAACGCTCTAACAAACTCATACTTCCTATTTGTAGGGAAATCAACAATCTCCCCTTCTTTAAATTCCGAAATAAACTTTGGCATCTTTATACCTCTTTTTACAAATCAATTATTTACGCCACTGCGTTTGCATTAATCTTATCAATTACACTCTTTATCCCCATCCACACTGACATATCAGTGAAAATATCCACAATGCTTCCCTGATCTGTAAACGGAGATTCTTGAAGAACCGACAAATCTTTCATCATGCCATTATGAACAATATACTCCACAATCTGATTAACAAAATATATCTGTCTGCTATCCAAATTCGCATTATCAAGATATTCAGAGAAAGCCTCTTTTGCGGCATTCATATCCAATCCCACAATCTCTCTGACAAATTCACCCAGCGGCTTTTCACCATACTCTGCTTCATAATCTTTTTTTGTTCCAATTTCTTTCCAAAGGATTTCTTCCAAAGTATCTATATCCGTGGTGGTCAATGGCTTATTTGTCTTTAACTTTGCAATGACAATATTATCCTGATGCTGACGAATATAATATTCTGCCTTTGCCTTATAATTCTTTAACTGATCGTCTTCCAATTCCGATTCATTCCATTCAATTGTTAGTATATCATCCTCAAAATTAGTATCATAGCGTATCGCGGTTTTAGGAATATACTTCATTAAACTACGCAGTTCTTCACGTATCTTTTCAAACTCATCAATTCCCGCACGTTCCACGTAATCAGTATGCAGTATCTTATTAATTAAATCTGTTTTCGTCTGTATTTCAGGAATATTAGCTACACTTGCAATGCCACTGACCTTTTTAATCAGGTCTCCTCTTGCTCTGGTATACTTTTCTCCAAGTAGGTATGCTAATTCAATCCCATACATAAGCGCATCAAAACGAATCGCACTCACTTCCTCCTTCTCAGGAAGTATCAAAGGCGCAACTTCTTCTTTTACAGTTAATGTATCTTCAAACGTCAGTGTCTGGTAATTGTCTTCAATGGAATACAGTTCCACATATTTTAGATGCTGTTTTACAGCAAAATTATCCCTTGGCAGTTCACAGACTTTTTCCACCATTTGACCTACTAATCGTTTTCTATATGCTATCAAACGTTCCTTTTGAAATTCGGCTGCCTGCAGTTTATAAACCATTTCGAATTGTAAATTGAAAATGGCCCCTTGTAATGCTATCATATTCGCTGAGGGTTTCCCCTTGTTTATGCGGAAAAATTCAAAATTGCCGCAAAAATCAAATATATAAAACTTTGACTTATCCTCCCCATCTAATAATCCCGGACATAGTCTGGTTCCGCGCCCAATCATCTGACGAAATTTTGCCTTACTTAATACTTTTTTGAAAAATACGAGGTTCAGTACTTCCGGTACATCTATTCCTGTATCTAGCATATCTACGGATATTGCAATCTGTGGCAATTTCTTAGCATCCGAAAATTCGTCTATAGCTCCCTGTGCATATGACATACGATTATCTATTACCATTGCATATCCTTTAAGATTAGGATATTCCTTCTCAAACACTTCAAGAATCTTTTCTGCATGTGCGTGGTTTTTGGCAAAAATGATTGTTTTCCCTATTTTTTGTCCATAATTAATTTTAATACCCTCTGTCATAAGAATATTCAACACTCGACGTATGGTATCTTCATTAAAGATCCATGTATTCAACGCCGAAGCCTCTATGCTCTCTGGCATTGCTCCATCATCTGTTGCAAAATTTTCTTCATATTCTTCTTTATCTGCTTCCGATAAATCATCATAAACGATTCCCTGTGTTAAAAATTTCAATTCTGTTTCGACAGAGATATAATCCACCAAATAACCATCTTTTACCGCCTGGGCAAGATCATAGCCATAGGTAGGAACACCATTTTCCAATTCAAAAATCCCATAGGTATTCTTATCTATTTCGTCTTTGGGTGTTGCTGTTAATCCAACCAGAGGAGCATCAAAATAATCAAATATATCTCTATATTTGTTGTAAATAGATCTATGCGCTTCATCGCAAATCAGCAAATCAAAATGTCCACAAGTAAATAATTTACCTTCGTTATCACTTACTGTATCAATGCATTTCATCATTGTCTGATAAGTAGAAAATACACAATGCGCAGTATGATTATCTTTTTCTTCCACCAAGTTAGTACATGATAAATTCGGTAAGAGATTTACAAAACTTCGCTTAGCCTGTGTAATCAACGCAGTCCGATCTGCAAGAAAAAGAATATTCTTCACCCAACCCGCTTTTAATAAAACATCACATAAAGCAATAACCGTTCTTGTTTTACCACTTCCAGTAGCCATTACCAACAATGCTTTTCTGCGATTCTTTTTGTCAAAGCTTTCACATACTTTTTTAATAGCTTCTTCCTGATAATACCGGCCCGCAATTTCTTTATTTACGGAAATATGCTCTAATCCTGTCTTCATCGACTGCAGATTAAACCATTTCTCCAAATCCCTCTTGGAATAAATTCCAGAACATTTTCGTTCGGGATACTGCCCATCAATAATATGCGTTTCAAAACCATTTGTCAGAAAAATCACTGGTCTGCGATGATATTCTTTTTCCAGTGCATCAGCATACAATTTTGCCTGATAACGTCCTTCCTCTACACCCCTACTAGTTGATTTAGCTTCAATAATCGCTAACGGTCTATTCCTGTCATCATAAAGAACGTAATCAGCCCTACCATTTCCTGATCTGCTCGGTATTTCCGGAATTGGTACTTCATTTACCCAGTCCTTTCCTTCTTTCCATCCGGCATCTATTAGCATAGCATCTATGTATAGTTTTCGTGTATCATATTCTGATAGATCCAACGGCTTCGGAATATAGCTTGTCTTTTTCTCCTGTCTTCTTGCAGAAAGTTCTTCCTTCAAAGATTCATTTTCTTTTATCAGTTTTTGAAGATTAATCTCTTTCTGTTCCAGTTCGCATTGATTTTTCTCAAATTTTTCTTTGATTTCTGCTACTTCTTTTTGGGATTGCTTTACTTTTTCAATTCTACATGTTATCAGTTCTTTCTTAAAACTCTGCTCTTCATAATTATCTGAATAACAATAAGCAACATAGTCTAAAAAAATAAATAGATTTTCAAGACAAAGCATAGCTTCATCCCGTCCCATTTTTTTCGTAGTGTGTGCTACATTGTTCCCACAGCACCGGATATAATCCATACGTTTCCAAATATCTTGTCCGACTATTTGACGGTATTCTTCTGCATTTATGAGACTTTGTAAATTATCCTGATATGGCATCTGCAATTCATTGTCAACAGAATACATCCATTTCACTGCAAATTCCATTGCTCGACGGCAGTTAATAATACATGCCGCCGGATCCAGCAAAACGATTTTTTCTGCGGATATAGCAGTATCTGCAAATGCTGAAAATTTAGGTTCTTGCTTTAGGTAATCAAAGTTGGTCGTCATAGTGTCCCCCTTACAAAGATTAAATAAACAATGGAAACGACATATTTTATATATTTTTAATAATTGTACTATATTTTTATAACAGTGTACTTAATTTGCCAAATTTTGATTTGTCTACGGCTCGCACAAAATCTGCAAACTGATTCTGCAGTTCTATTGGCGGTGTCATCACATTTAACTTTTTGGTCATAGATATCGACAGATACGCAACAGTTGATCCTGCTTGTAACGAATCAATTTGTTTTCTAAATCCAGGCATTTCAAATAAATATGAAATATATAATGGAGTAATTCTTTCATCGTATTTTGATAGCCACGTGATCATTCCATCTTGAAAATAAAATTCATCTTCATCTTGAATAATATAACATCTTCCCAGAGTTCCTCTTGCTGTAAGCAAAATATCACCTCTTACTGGTACTAACCCTTGCTTTTTAAGCTTTCCAAAGAGTTCTTCTGGAATAAATAAGTCACAACCTTTTGAACCTGTATCCATTCTATTAACCAAATCTGAAATTCTAAGAAATGGAATGCCTGTTAAACTTTGATCATTCTGATATATACGCTTACTAGATCCAACCTCACATAATTGCTCCATTTTGTACTCATTCCATTTTTTTTCGTTAATATCAGGATTACCAAACATCTCGACAAATCGGGCTTTAATGAGGTTATCTAATAACTGTAATTCCTCATTTCTTTCTGATATAACCTTACAAACTGCATCAAACTTCTCGACTACAGAAATCTGTTCAGAATATTCAAGTATTGGAACCTTCATTCCTCTTATATCTCCTAATGAAAGAAATTTTTGTGTTCCACCCTTATTCTTTTCATCAACATATTTCTTAAATGCACCACTTTTCAAAAAGTACCATATGTACTTATTACATATTTTCTTATTAGAAAACTTGATTAATGCAACATTTTTAATAGCAAATTCACAAGAATCTTCAATTAATAATGGATTACCTATTGTACCTATCATAGGCATAATAATATCGCCTTCATCAACCTTTGACCGCTCATTTATCTTGTCATAATCCTCCTGAGTAATATAATTAACGGTCGATAAATCAAGTTTTCCGTCTACTACATTTTTTGACGTTACTAATGGAAATCCTTCCTGAACATATTTAGGAGAATCATGTGTTCCATCTCGCACATCACATATATCGTTTAATGCTATATATTCCATCTACATCATCCCTCTATGGGCTGCTCGTAGCCCTACAAATCCGAATTCGTAGGAGATTATGCAATATACTTTCTGTGTGCATTTTTCACATTACTTTGATTCACCATGGCATACTGCATGGTTGTATCAATCTGAGAATGTCCAAGAATCTTCTGAACCTGTTCAATCGGCATACCTTTATCAATTGCTCGTGTTGCCATAGTTCTTCTGAATTTATGAGGATGAATCTTTTCAGCATTGATGCTTCTTCCCAGACTTCTAATCCGAATCTCAACGCCGCTGATTTTCAATCGTTGATGTGGTGCGTCCAAGGTTACAAACAATGCCGGATTATCATCATCTCTTTCTTTCAGATAATCCTGAAGATGCAACTTAGCCTTTGCATCAAAGTAAACTCTGCGTTCCTTATCTCCTTTACCAAACACGACACATTCACGCTCTTCAAATGATATATCATCAATATTGAGCCGAACCAATTCACCAACTCTTATGCCGGTAGAATAAAGCAAATCGACAATAGCAAGATCTCTCTTACATAAGCACGCATCACGGAGCCTCTCTATTAACTCATCCGATATTGTTTCCTTGACAGGTTGCACTGTTTTTATCTTATGAATTCTTTTCATGGGACTTTTAAGAATGTAATCCTCTTCCTCGAGCCACGAAAAAAAACTGGAAATATTTCTGCGAATATTATCTATGGTAGTTTTACTGCATCCGCCTTTCTCTTGGTATTGTGCAAGATAACTCCGTATCTCATCCGTTGTGATCTTTCTGATAGGCGTATCGATACATTTTAAGAGATGTTCTACCGTTGATTTATAATAAGTCACCGTCCTATCAGAGCATCCTTCTATCTTCTTTGCAGCAATAAACATTTTCAGGTAATCATAATTAGATGTTTCTGAAATGTTTTCTTCCTGCTCTTTCATATTTTTTAACAGAACTTCCTGAAGTTTTTTCATTTGTGAGATGCTTAAATATTCCGCCATCTCATTTAAAATATTTACTAATTTTTCTTCCATGCTGGTACCTCCTATAAATACCAGCATCCTTCAACCAATAATTTTAAACTATTTTATCCAAAATATTTTTGCATTAGTGAATCAAATAACGTTTGTGTCTGCTCCAATGTCTTTTGAACGGCAACTTTTGATTTGTTGACTTGGTTTGCAAACTGTTCAAACTCGATTTGTTCTTCCATACTGGGAATAATATATTCAAAATCTCTTATCTTCTGCATATTAATTGATGCCTGCGCAACCTGCGATGCAAAAGTCATGATATAGTCGTGACTATACATAAATAAATGCACAAGAAATGTTGGATTAAGCATATCTTTAGCAACAATTGATATTTTTGCCACATTAGGAGCAAGATGATATTTATCATCCTCATCTACCATTGCGACATCGCCAATAGTACCCGCATAGGTCATCAGTATGTCCCCTACATATAAACGGGAACGTGGAAGCTTGTTTGATGTTTCTCTATCAATATATTTGACATTATCTAAAACTAATTTACCTTGCTTACAATTTAGTCCTCGTAACATAATAATCTCGCCAGAGTCTTGATAATTGATATACTCAGTAAACTCAAATCCAGCCAACTTTGTAACATCACAAAGCTCACCTATTTTATGTCTGCTATCAGATACTCGCTTGGTATCATTCGGGTCGCCAAACATCTCGACAAATCGGGCTTTAATGAGATCATCTAGTTTTTCTAATTCTGCTTTTCTATTAGAAATAACCTCTTGTATTAAATGTATTTTCTTAACAATACTCGCTTGTTCATCATTCGAAAATACAGGTATGTCAAGTTCATCAATATGCTCATTTCTAATGTTATTAATATTAACCCCAATAGCTACTTCTGATATTTTTCGTCTGTATATAGGACTTTGAAAATAGACACTCAAATACTCGTCAAGTCCTTCCTTGGGTCTAATGACCTTACAAAACGCACCAAATGTACATTCTGTATTGAATCTTATGCTTGCTGCCTTACCCACCAGGTTTTTACTTCCACTCGAAGCACAAATAAGAATATCCCCATATTTAAGATACTGTTCATCTGACACTTTACTTTTGTCTACATATACAACATCATCAAAATTTATTTTGCCCTCATCTATATTATTTGCTCTTAGTAATACTACAGAATTATCATCTAACTCATTATGCAAATCTTCTGGCTTATAAGAAACTCCTCTGATTTGCCTTACAAGCGTTTTTACTTTCGTTTTTTCCATCTACATCATCCCTACAAATCCGAATTTATCGTTTCTTCCTTTCCATCAGTCTGCGCATATACCTATCAAATAATTTATAAATGCACTACATGATACTAACATAAACTTTGCTTCTTCAAACGTAGAAGAGGCACCACCAATATCCCCTGCATGCCTTATTCCATTTGCATCTGATGTATATCCATACAAAATAATAAAGGCTGATTTTAGTCCTGAATGTATCATTACACCATTTTCTTCAATCTTTTTAAGCATTTTCCCTAAACTGGCCTCTTTTCCTTTTATACCAGTAATTATCTCGCAAATTGCTTCCACTGCGCTAATACTTTCTTTTATAGAATTCTCATAATCAGGTTTTTCTCTATCTGCTAAAAAAGCATTAGCTTTCGATAAGTGGTCACGAACTGGTTGATATTTACAAATAAGGGCTTCTTCAATTGATTCAATCTCATTAGTATCGCTAATAGGTGTTATTAACTCTCCAACAAATCTATAACCAATATACTCCCTTTCAAAGTATTCATTAGCTATTGCATAAATTGATTTGGCAACATAGGTACTATTATACTCATTGTAATATTCATATCCTTCAGTCTCTTTTAGATACGAATCCCAATATTGAATAATTGCTTCTATTAAAGTGAGTACATCATCATATGGGTCATGTAATATCGTATTCTTAATTATTTTAAATAAATCATCGTCATCATAATCAATTCTATAATCAACAGATTCCGAATATACTGTTCCCCGTACAAATCTTATAAAATCTTGTATATATATTCGTCTATAGTATAAATCAACCCCATATACCCATCTATATAATTCATTAATCATATTCAACAGTTGTATTCTTGTTCTCTGATCAAATTCTGTTAATTGTACTTCCATATTTATAGACTTTATCGCATTACGATCCGAAAAGCCTCCCCTTTTACTTACTTTTGCCATACTCCCTTATTCCTCCAACAATTTTTCTAATTCATCCATTTCCCGATTAATCTGTGTTTCCAAATCACGTAAGTTCTTCATAATCTCAGATGTCGGCGGATATTCTACTGCTACATATTCCGTTTCTTTATACTTATTAATGCTTAAATCATATTCCTTGTCCACAATTTCCTGTTTGGAAACTAAAAAGGATTTTTCTGTACGTTTTCTATCCTTTTCATTTTCTAAATGTTTAAACCTCGCAATGATATCCGGAATATCATTCTCTTTCACTTGTGTTCTCTTATCATCCAGACTAAAACCATCTGCTGTCATATCATAGAACCACACTGCATCGGTTCCACCATGTTCTGTTTTAGTAAAAATCAGTATTGCCGTAGACACTCCTGCATATGGTTTAAACACACCAGATGGCATAGAAATCACAGCCTCCAGTCTGTTATTTTCTACTATTTCTTTTCGAATAGCTTTATGTGCTGTGGATGATCCAAAAAGTACACCATCCGGAACGATGCAAGCACATCGTCCACCTATTTTCAAAATACGTAAAAATAGTGTTAAAAACAGCAACTCTGTTTTCTTTGTTTTACATACTTTTAACAAATCTTCGGATACTATCTCAGCATCTAAGCTCCCCTTAAAAGGAGGGTTTGCCAATACAAGTGTATACTTATCTTTATCTGTATTTTGATCGGATAAACTATCACGATATTCAATAAAAGGATTGTCAATTCCATGTGTCATCATATTCATGGCACCGATACGGAGCATGGTCCTATCCATATCATAACCATAGAACATATGACTCATATAATGTTCTTTTTTCTGTTTGTCGTAGAATATTTCTTCCTTTCGTGTTTCCTTTAAATACTCTCCTGCGGCTACCAGGAATCCTGAAGTGCCACAAGCCGGGTCACAGATCACTTCATCCGCTGTTGGGTTCACAAGTTCCACCATCATACGAATGATATGTCTTGGAGTACGAAACTGTCCGTTTCTTCCAGCCTGTGATATTTTCAAGAGGAGGTATTCGTACACATCTCCACGTACATCTGAAGATTGTACTTCATTCATTAATTCATAAATATTATCCAATGCGTCAACAACTTTTGAAAGCATTAACGGAGTTGGAATTTTAAAAATAGCATCATCCATATATTTTGAGTATGCACTATTCTTGTCATTGTGCAAAGTTTTAATAAAAGGGAACACCCACTCCTGCATGATACTGTACATTCTGTCTGCCGGGAAATCGCGAAAAGCAGACCACTTTAACTGTGTTCCATCAATTACACGATCACCTATTTCAACATCTTCTGCGTAGATACTTTCAAACGGAAGTCCAAGCATAGCACTTTCTTTCGCTCTTTTGTTATCCAAATCATCCAAATCATGAATAAACATTAAGTACGTAATCTGTTCTATTACTTCCAGGGGATTTACCAAACCTCCCGAAGCGAAAATATCCCATAATCCATCAATCTTATTCTTCAATTCACCTGTAATCATTTCTCTGCCCTTTCACTAATTTTTCCAAATGTACTTTGTATATCTGCCACCACCGATTTTTTCAATCCTGCCTGCCTCTATTAGTTCTGCCAATGTTCTCTGTATTGTTATTTTGCTGATATCTGGGCATTTTTCTGCGATTTCAGCCTTACTAATAGTACCCAGTGTGTTTTTTATAATTTCTTGAATACGTTCTGGTTTTGTCAATCCACTCATTATTAATAATTGTACTCTTGAAGAAAACTCTCGATAAGCTCCCAACACAATTCCCAATACATATTTTACAAAAGTCTCATATTCATTATTGTTCTCATGCCATTGCAAAGAGCTAATCTGTAAACTTTCATAATAAGCCTCCTTGGTACTCTCAATCATCTTCTCTATACTGATATATTTTCCCACAATATAACCAGCCCGATATAATAACAATAAAGTGAGTAATCTGCTCATTCTACCGTTACCATCATTAAAAGGATGTATACATAGGAAGTCCAGTATAAACATAGGAATTAATATCAAAGGATCAATTTGTTCGGTTGCCAATGCAGTTTCAAACGCCATACATAAACAATCCATTGCCTCTGCTGTTTCCCATGCTGGCACTGGTTTAAACCTTATAAACTTGTTTCCTTCCGCATCTACTTCCTCAATCACATTATCCGCTGACTTATATTTTCCACCTATATCATATCCTTCAAACTTATATAAATCTCGATGTAGTTGCAAAATAATAGAAGCTTTCGGTGGAATATGTTCATAGCTCTCATGGATAGTATTAAGTACATCCCTATATCCTGCTATTTCCTGCTCATTGCGTGTCTTTGGTCTCGTTTTGTTTTTTACCAAAGCAGCCAGTCTTTCGTCAGACGTATATATTCCCTCTATTTTATTAGACGCTTCCGTACTTTGGATTTTCGCTATTTCCATTAATTGTTCCAAAGTATCAGCCCTTGCCTCAATAAACAATGATTGCTCGCCTTTATATTCATGAATCTGCGTAAGCATAGAAACAATTTCTGGTGTCAATAACTTTTGCCATTTATCACGGTAATCATAATTTCTCATACTTTTCCTATCCTATTTGTCCTACATTATTTTAACAAAATCGTATCATTTAATTATATCTATGTCAATTCAATTACATCATTTTTTAGAAAATGATGTAATTGAACAAGTTTTGATATAATTAAGAATAAGAAAAATATTATTTTTTATTCAGCTAGTCATAGTATAATATTTAAAATGGAATGTAATTCTTAGTGGATTTTAAAAAGAGGTATCACTCTATCGTTGATACCTCTTACTTGCTCCTTTTTTATTCCCTCCGCTCCGGCAGCATCCCTTTGATCTTCACGCCACTCAGATCCACATCCAGCACGATCTTCACCATCCAGAAAAACAGCAACAGTACCAACATCGGGATCACGCAGGAAGTAATGATCATCACGGCAACCGCCTCGATAAAGTGATTGAGGGAATTCTCCACCTTCTGTACCAGTTCTTCGGTAGAAACCGTCACGTTTTCCACGACATTTGCCACCGAATCTTTAGCGCCGGAAATGGCATCTTTTGCCCAGTCGAAAATGTTTGAGACAGAGCCGGAGTTATTGTTGTCCTTCTCCTGCACATTTCCTGTAACAGTTCCAGAAGCTTCTGTTGTTCCGATTCCGGTTGTTTCCGTCGCATTAGTGTCATCCCCCAAATCACTATTTTCCAGTATGTTCTGTGTGTTCCTGGCATCTTCAATGGTTGCTTCGATCTGGGCCTGATAGGTATCACCGATGAGGTCGGAGATCTTCACACTGGCGGGAACCACGAGGGAGATTGCCAAACCGAAAACCGCCAGTTTTGCTGCCAGTTTTCGCACGGTAGCATTTGCAAAAATCAGATTGAATATCCACAAGCCGCAGGCAATCGGAATCAGGTAGGTAAATGCCACATAGCCGGTAATCGTCACGAGATATTTTTCCAGATAGATAGCGCAGAGGACCACCAGCAGGTATCCGCTGACATCTGCCATTTTCTCCGCGATGGGCGTTGCCGTGTCGCCCGGAAGCAAGGTGATCAGTGCAGAGGTCACCGTGGATGCCGCCGTCAGCTCCATGACAGTCTGTTTTTTCTCATCCAGAGAGGCAATGGTCTTCTGATGATTCTCCGGGGCGGAAGCGTATTTTCCTACAACCGTTATGGACAAAATAGCAGCCAGCAATAATACTGCTGCTGTAATGCATTTCTGTTTGATAAAGTTCATACTAACTACCTTCTTCCCTTCACGATTTCTATATTATTTCACGCAAATATCCTGCTATTACATTTTTCAGGACGTGATTTAGGCTATACACTACACTTTTCAGGACGTTACTTCAAAAACCGCCGTAACAACTTCTCTTTTTTCTCATCATACCTCTGATACCGTATCGGCAGATCCATCCATGTCTTTTTGTCCACGATACTCCGATAATGGCTAAAGGTCTCGAATCCGGTGCGGCCGTGATACGCTCCCATGCCGCTCTCACCCACGCCGCCGAAGGGCATGGCACTGGTGGCGAGATGAATGATGGTGTCGTTGATGCAGCCGCCGCCAAAATGGCAGTGATCCAGGATCCGTCTCTGGGCTTTTTTATCTTCACTGAAGAAATACAGTGCCAGCGGATGGGGATGTTCCTCCACACAACGGATCGCCCAATCCACAAAATCTCCCTCGGCAGCTTGGGTTCCAGAAACCTCCCCGCTAAAATCATTTTGTGCAATGCTTTTCTCTGTATCATACGCATTATAAGTCACCACCGGCAGGATCGGTCCGAAGATCTCTTCCCCCATCACGGCATCCGACCAGTCCACGTCCGTCATCACCGTAGGCGCAATGCGCA
>OGOW01002263.1_pt1 | contig 15746 bp, 14 predicted proteins | sample 1552781 | NCBI WGS metagenome assembly OGOW01 (sample SAMEA2580145, study PRJEB22360) | human gut metagenome | biome: human gut; feature: human-associated habitat; material: faeces | place: Denmark | collected 2008/2010
CCGCCATTTCCAACAACCTGTATCAGGCATACGGCAATGTTCGAGCAGTGGTCTGCAACTCTCTCATAGTTGGTTATAAGATCGGTGAGCACAAAGCCCAGCTCTATAGTACATTTGCCTTTTCTAAGCCTCCTTACATGTCTGTCTTTAAGTTCAGCCTTCAGGTAATCCATGACTTCCTCTAATGGTTCGACATTCCCTGCCGCCTCAACATTCTCTGTTGCAAATGCATCTATGGACATATTTACTATCTCATGAATCGCCGTTGTATACACTGCAAGCTCCGCTGCTGCCTTCTCGGAAAAATGAAGCTTCTTGTCTCTCATCTCCTCGGCAGCCTCCTTGATGTTCACAGCATGGTCAGATATTCTCTCAAAATCTCCAATCACATGAAGAAGCATGGATACTGTCTGGCTGTCCTTCCTAGTGAGGTCTTTTCCATTGAGCTTTACAAGATAAGTTCCAAGCTCATCCTCATACTTATCAACAATGTCCTCATAATGAAGTACTCTCTGAACTTTCTCCTCATCGTAGTACTCAAGAAGCTCCATCGACAGGAACAAGCCGTCCCTTGCCGCATTTGCCATCTTTACAGCAACGTTCTTACACTGCTGCACTGCAAACGCAGGGGATTCCAGGAAACGTGGATCAAGTACCTGTATATCATTATCGACAGAATCAATTTCAACCTTCTCCTGCTTTTCATCCTTATCCTTGATTGTAAGACATGCAAGCTTTGCAAGGAAATCGCCAAAAGGAAGGAATATAATAGTTGCTGCTATGTTAAAGCAGGAATGCACAAGTGCGATAAGCCATGCATTTGCAGTCATATTAAGTATTCCGAAATGCAAAAATGCATTCAGAGTATAGAATACTACCATGAAAATCACTGTTCCTATAAGGTTAAAATAAAAGTGTACAAGAGCTGCACGCTTAGCATTCTTGCTCGCACCTGTTGCCGATATGAGAGATGTCACACAGGTTCCGATATTCTGTCCCATTATAATAGGAATCGCCGATGCCATAGTCACACCGCCTGTAGCACAGAGTGCCTGCAATATACCTACCGATGCCGATGAGCTCTGAATTACCGCTGTCAGCACAGCTCCGACAATCATACCGAGCACAGGATTTGTAAACATTGTAAACATACTTGTAAACTGTGGAACATCTGCAAGCGGCTTCACAGCGGCGCTCATTGTCTCCATTCCGAACATAAGTATCGCAAAGCCAACCAGAATCGTTCCTATATCCTTGCGTCTGTCCTTCTTTGAAAATAATATGAAGGACGAACCTATAACAGCAAGTATAGGTGAAAATGAACTAGGCTTCAACAACGATACAAGTATATTATCGCTCTGAATACCTGTGAGTGCAAGTATCCAAGATGTGATTGTCGTACCGATATTGGCTCCCATTATAACTCCTATCGCCTGCCCCAGCTTCATAATTCCTGAATTGACAAATCCGACTACCATTACCGTGGTAGCCGAAGAGGACTGTATTACCGCAGTAACCGCAGCTCCTAAAAGCACAGCCATTATTCTTTTCTTTGTAAGCTTCTCAAGCACACTCTCAAGCTTACCACCTGACACTTTTGCAAGGCCGTCACCCATTGCATTCATTCCATACAGGAAAAGTGCCAGCCCACCAAGCATATTCAACACACTAAAAATATCCATCTTATCTCTCCTATCTTTTCTCTTTAATTTATTGTAACTATCAAGAACAGCCTCCAAAAAGCCACGAATTCGTCAATGCAGCGTATTCGCAAAATATAATTTTATAAACCGACTTTGGAACGCAAATATTGCACATCAATTTATAAAGCTCTGCCTGTCTCTTTACAGCCACAATTTATTTTACCGATAATTGCAAAGAATTTTATCTGTTTTTTACAATTACGGCATAGTTACCTGTCTGCCAAAATTTGATTTTTTATAATAGGGAATTTTATCCAAACTCCCTATTATAAAATGCATTTTCACAATATTTTTTTATCGCTGTATCGCACTACTATTGATTACTGTTTTCCATTTCATCATTTTACCTGCGGTATAATTCTACTATTGATATAACTTCAATTACTATTCTATACTTCACCGCAAAGCTTATAAATTAACTGGGGCATCACCGTTCTCCGGTTATCGAAAAGATTACCCACTCTGCGATATTTGTCGCATGGTCACCGATTCTTTCAAAATACTTGGCAACCATAAGAAGGTCTGTTGCTTGATCGCCATCGTCAGGACGATTATGTATAATCTCGATAATCTCATTTTTTACTGTCATGAACAAATCATCGACAACATCATCGTGCGCTATAACTGCGTGCGCCTTATTTAAATCCCTGTCAACAAATGCCTGCAGACTGTCAATTACCATTAGCATTGTCTCTTTTGCCATTGAACGGATATGTTCAAGATTCTTTATATAAGGCTTCTGTGCCATTGATATGGTAAGTTCGGATATATCCGCAGCCTGGTCGCCTATTCTCTCCATATCGCTCACCATCTTAAGTGCCGCCGTGATAAGCCTCAAATCACCTGCAACCGGCTGCTGGTGAAGAAGAAGCTTATAACATATATTCTCTATATCTTTCTCCTTCTGGTCTACGTCCACGTCAAAATCCACTGCCTTACGTGCCTGCTCCACATCCTGATTCACAAGCGCACCAACCGCATTCTGTATGGCCTCCTCAATAAGTGTTCCCATATTAATAAGCTCACTGTTAAGCTGTGCAAGCTCCTTGTCAAATCTGCTTCTCATTTCTGCCTCCTTAACCAAAACGTCCTGTAATATAATCCTCCGTCCTCTTATCCTTCGGCTGAGAGAATATATTGTCAGTGCTGTCCTTCTCAATCACTTCTCCAACAAGGAAAAAAGCTGTATCGTCCGATACTCTTGCTGCCTGCTGCATATTGTGCGTCACAACAACGACCGTGTATTTTTTCTTAAGCTCCTCCATCAGCTCCTCAACCTTAAGAGTCGATATCGGGTCGAGCGCACTGGTCGGCTCATCCATAAGAAGCACCTCCGGTGAGACCGCAAGTGCTCTTGCGATACACAGACGCTGCTGCTGTCCACCTGAAAGCCCAAGCGCTGATTTTTTCAGTCTGTTTTTTACTTCATCGAATATTGCAGCTCCTCTTAAGCTCTCCTCAACAATCTGGTCAAGCTTGGCTTTGTTCTTGACTCCATGTATTCTAGGACCATATGCAACATTGTCATATATGCTCATAGGAAATGGATTAGGCTGCTGGAATACCATGCCAATCTTTTTTCTTAGCATGGATGTGTCAACCTTAGGGTCATAGATATCTACACCGTCAAGAAGCACCTGACCTTCTATTCTGACACCCGGTACGAGGTCGTTCATTCGGTTCAGTGTCTTTAAAAATGTCGATTTTCCGCAGCCGGAAGGCCCTATAAAGGCTGTTATTGCATTTCTCTTTATCTCCATATTGACATCTTTTAACGCATGGTTCCCGCCGTACCACAGGTCAAGCTTCTTTATATCCAAAATATTTTCCGATAAATTCTTATTTTCATCCATTTATATGTACCTATCCTTTCCTGTTCACGTCAAACTGCGCCGCAAGCCATTTTGCGATAAAATTGATACCGAGCACGACCACAAGAAGCACCAGACCTATACCGAATGCCTGACCGTATTTTCCATCGGACATACGAAAGTACATCTCAATCGTAAGTGTACCGCCGGCCTCCCTGATTTTCATAAAGAATGCCAAGAGGCTCTTAGGCAGCTTGTATGCTGAACCCGCAGTGAATAAAAGTGCTGCTGACTCTCCGACAATTCGTCCAATCGCAAGAATTATTCCGGTAATTATTCCCGGCATTGCAGACGGAAGAATGATTGTCCTTATCATGTGCCATTTTCCCGCACCCATTCCAAGTGCTCCGTCACGGTAGCTTTTCGGAACTGTCTTTAACGCCTCCTGTGTGTTTCTTGTTATAAGAGGAAGCACCATAAGCGTGAGCGTGAGTGCTCCGGTGAGAAGTGAATAGCCAAGGTGAAATGCCTGATTAAAGAGCACCAGACCGAACATACCGAATATAATCGAAGGTATTCCGGCTAAAGTCTCCGTAGTAAATTCAATTATCCTGACTATCTTTCCCGGCTTTGCATACTCATTTAAGTATATGGCTGAGCCTACACCGATAGGCGTTGCAATAACTATCGTGACAACAACTATGTAAAGTGTATTTACAATATTTCCTGCAATACCTGTTGTCCCTTTAAGCGCACTTCTCTCGGTGGTAAGAAAAGTCCAGTTCACATTGTGCAGACCTTTTATTGTAACGTAGACTATAATTCCCACCAGAATGCCGACAGATATCAGTGCCGACAAATATATAAGTCCATACGCCACATTGTCGAGTGGTCTTTTTTTCTTTACCAGAATTGAATCAGTCATCTGCCTTCTCTCCCTTCATCATCATACGGTTAAGAACCAGATTGATAATCATGATGAATATAAAAAGTACAAGTCCGATTGTAAAAAGTACTCTTCTGTGAGTGTCCGCCGAATAAGCCATCTCACTGACTATCGCTGTTGTGAGAAAACGAACCGAATTGAACGGAAGCGGTACATTGACGGCACTTCCGGCAACCAGCGTGATTGCCATTGCCTCACCTATCGCACGTCCTATTCCAAGTACAACCGCCGTCATTATTCCCGACTTGGCTGCCGGAAGAATTACCTTAAATATTGTCTGTATATGTGTAGCTCCCATAGCAAGTGAGGCTGCTTTATAATGCTTCGGAACTGCACGAATCGAAGATTCACTTATATTTATAACTGTCGGAAGAATCATCACGGCAAGCACTAAAACAGCCGATATAAGGTTAGAGCCACCTGTAAACTGATGCGTCCTGCTTCCGGCAAATATTATTTTCTCAAGCTTGAACATAAGCGGATTTAACACCATTATTCCTATAAGTCCATATACGATTGACGGAATACCTGCAAGAAGCTCGATTGCCGGCTTAACCACCTTAGACAGCTTCTTTGGTGCTACCTCTGCAAGAAAGACTGCCGTCAGAATTCCTATCGGAACTCCTATTATTATCGCCATGGCAGTACCGACAAGTGAAGTTAAAATAACATAAAATATTCCAAAATGCGGCTCGGCTGCTGTCGGTGCCCACACCGTACCAAACAAAATTTCCGTGATTCCGACCTCTCCAAGCGCCGGAAGTCCCTTTATAAACATATAGACAGTGATTGAAATTACCGCCACCACAGCCACAAAAGCAAATATTGTAAAAATAACCTTGGCTGTTATCTCTATAAGATTCTTTGTAATTTTCCCTTTAAAAATGTTAATTTCCGGATTCTCCTGCACATTATCCTTATCATATGAATTTAAATTTGAACCGCTTTTTGATTTACTTCTTCTATTTCCGAATATACTTTTATCCGCCTTTTGTTCTGCATTTCCCTCCGGATTGATTCCTGAGGCTGCATTAGGACAACTAACTGCTTCAGCTTTCACATTTACCTCATTTCTCCGTCCATGCCGGACGAATGAATATACCACAAACAATATACTCTTAGCGGCAAAATACGGTTGTATGCCGTACCATGCCGCTGTGCTTCAATCATTTATAATTACTTTAAAGAAGAAATTATATATTTTTCATAAGTATGAACTCATTACTGTGTATGCATTTTATACCGGCATATTATGCATATGTTATTATATATACATTCTCAATGTATGCGTTTTCATAGCTGAATTCATATGCATGCATAAGAACTCAGCTATAATACTTATTAATCTACTGTGATAAGTCCTACAGCTTCAACAACTGCCTTTCCTTCATCAGACTTGAGGAAGTTGAAGAATGCCTGTACAAGCTCGCTCTGCTCGCTTATCTCACCCTTGGTAGCCATAACAAATGGTCTGCAAAGGAAATATGTACCTGCCACAATGTTATCAGATGTAGGTGCTACTTCATCAAGGTTAAGTGCATTTACGGAATCATCAAGTACATCAAGTGAAACATAGCCGATTGCGCCCTCTGTAGAAGCAACCTTTGCCATTGCGGCACCTGTAGAATCGCACTCTACAGCATACTGACATGCATCCTCAACTTTTAAAATTTCCTCAAATGCTCCTCTTGTACCTGAACCTGCCTCACGGCCTACAACAACAATCGGAGTATCGCTTCCGCCAACCTCGCTCCAGTTATTGATAACACCTGTGTAGATATCCGAGAGCTGCTGCTTTGTAAGACCTGCAACATCATTGTTCTTATCAACAATCACTGCTATGCCATCGATTGCAACAATGTTCTCAACAGCTCCGCTCTCTTTCTCGCTGTCCTTAAGATTTCTTGAAGCATCACCGATATCGCAGCTTCCATTTAGGAGTGACTCAATACCTGCGGATGAACCTGAGTACTCAACTGTAACCGTCACACCGCTGTTAGCCTCCATGAATGTCTCCGCAAGTGCATCTGCAAGCTTCTGCATTGATGTTGAACCGGCAAGTGAGATTGTTCCGGATAACTTCTTATCTGTATCTGCGGCCTTAGTTGTTGTCTCTGTTGCCGGCTGTGTTGTTGCGGCTGTAGAACCTGCTGTAGTTCCATCTGTTGATGCGGTATTATTGGCTGTTGAACTGTTACAGCCTGTAATCATCATCATTGACATTGCAGCACATGCAAGCATCGCTGTACACTTCTTAAATAAATTCTTTCTCATTTCTCTGCCTCTTTCCTGCCGAATAACGGCTTACATTCTTTTTTCTTTTACTTTCTTTTTCTTTCCTTTTTGTAAACAGAGCTGTGTGAGTTTACATCGCTTCACTTCTCGTTTACAATTAGCAGTCTACTATCTATGTGTAAAATTCCTAATCAGCTGAATGTAAAATCTGCGTAAAAACACTTGGGACAGAGGGGTCAGACCCCACTGTCCCAGGTAAAACACAAAAACAGCCGGATATCATGCAATAAGACACTAATTGCACAATACCCGACTGCCTCTGGGACGTTGGGGTCTGACCCCTCTGTCCCACTAGATTATCGCATCCTTCATGCTCTTTACATACTCACCGATATGCTTCGGTGCGTCCTTTCCGTACCGGGCGGCAAGCTTTACTATTGCACTTCCCACGATAACTCCATCGGACACGGCTGCCATCTGTGCTGCCTGATTTGGTGTGGATATTCCAAATCCCACCGCGCATGGCACATCCGTATTTTTCTTAATCATGTCAACTATCTCGCCTATGTTGGTTGTAATCTTAGTGCGGACACCCGTGACACCGAGCGACGATACAAGATATATGAATCCATCCGCTTCCTTCGCAATCATGGCAGCCCGCTCATGCGATGTAGGTGCTATGAGCGATACGAGGTCTACATCGTACTTTTTACATATAGGAAGAAATTCATTTTTCTCTTCATATGGAATATCAGGAAGTATCAGACCGTCAATTCCGATTTCCTTGCACATAGAAATAAATTTCTCGCTTCCGTAGGAAAATACGACATTTGCATAGGTCATGAACACCATAGGCGTGTCGACTTCTTTTCTTAGCTCCCTCACAAAATCAAAAATTTTGTCGGTTGTGACACCGCCTGCAAGCGCACGTATATTTGCCTCCTGAATTACAGTTCCCTCAGCCGTAGGGTCTGAGAAAGGTATTCCAAGCTCTATGATGTCTGCACCATTTGCACTCATTTCCTTGACTATTGCTGCCGTTGTCTCAAGGTCAGGGTCTCCGCAGGTTATAAATGGTATGAATGCCTTGCCGTCCTTAAATGCTTCCTTTAATCTACTCATTGATATCCTCCCCTCTGTAGCGTGCAATAGCCGCACAGTCCTTGTCTCCTCTGCCTGAAATTGTGATAACTATTATCTGGTTCTTGTCCATTGTCGGTGCAAGCTTCTTAGCATAGGCAACCGCATGCGCCGATTCAATAGCCGGAATTATTCCTTCCATCTTAGATAAGTACTCGAATGCGTCAACTGCCTCATCGTCCGTGACAGGAACATATTCCGCTCTTCCGATATCGTGAAGATATGCATGTTCAGGTCCTATTCCCGGATAATCAAGTCCTGCCGATATGGAATATACAGGAGCAATCTGACCATACTTGTCCTGACAGAAATATGACTTCATTCCGTGGAAAATTCCCTCTCTTCCGGTATTTACGGTAGCTGCCGTCTCGAAAGTATCAATTCCTCTTCCTGCCGCCTCACATCCTATAAGCCTTACACCTTTGTCATTTATAAAATTATAGAATGTACCGATTGCGTTAGAACCGCCTCCGACACAGGCTATTACAGCATCGGGAAGTCTTCCCTCCTTCTCCATAAGCTGTTCCTTGATTTCCTTTGATATAACCGCCTGAAAATCACGGACAATCGTAGGAAAAGGATGAGGTCCCATAACCGAACCGAGGCAGTAATGCGTATCGTCTATCCTGTTCGTCCACTCGCGCATCGCCTCAGATACTGCATCCTTAAGTGTCGCTGTTCCCGATTTAACCGGAATAACCTCGGCACCTAGCAGTCTCATTCTGTATACGTTTAATGCCTGTCTTTTTGTGTCCTCCTCGCCCATGAACACAACACACTCCATACCCATAAGAGCTGCTGCCGTTGCAGTCGCAACGCCATGCTGACCTGCGCCGGTCTCAGCGATGAGCCTTGTCTTTCCCATCTTCTTTGCAAGAAGTGTCTGACCTAGAACATTGTTAATCTTATGCGCACCTGTGTGGTTTAAATCCTCTCTCTTAAGGTAAATCTTAGCTCCGCCTAAATCCTCAGTCATCTTCTTTGCAAAATAAAGACGGCTCGGACGGTTCGCATATTCATTCAAGAGTGTATTGAGCTCCTTGTTAAATTCAGGGTCATCCTTATAGTGATTGTATGCTTTCTCAAGCTCTATCACCGCATTCATAAGTGTCTCCGGAATGTACTGGCCGCCATGCTGACCGAACCTTCCGTTTCCTGTGCTTCCTGTGTAGAAGCTGTCATTTGAATTTGCCATGTATGTTCTCCTTATATATTTTTAATTTATTCATGTAATTACAAAATGTACGGTATAACATCCGTCCGTTGTGCAATTTGCCGGTGAAATTGCACAACTCTTCAATAAAAAATGCATTTCACAATTACCTGTTTGACTTATTAGTTAGTTGAATGATTCATCCTGTCACTGCCATGTGCTGTGCCATATGTAAAAAACACTTCACTGCACAGCTTTAAATTCAAGTTTACAACCTGCCATCGCTTTTTTATGCCTGCATATTACACTGTCTACAGACTTCCATGAACCGCTGCATTTTATTGTAATCCTTATACCCGTCTGTCTCAACGCCTGAACTTATGTCAACAGCATATGGCTGAAAGCTTTGTATTGCTCTTGCTGCATTGTCGATAGTTAAGCCTCCTGCAAGAAAGAAAGGTCTTTCAATCCCAAAAATAAGCTGCCAATCAAAGTTTTTACCGGTACCATAGCCATTGTCAAGAAGGATGAAATCTGACGGATAAAAGTTGGCACACTTTATATCTTGTGCGCTTCTTATCTTGAATGCCTTTATAACATGTGCCTCTGTCATGCTTCTTATCTGCTTAAGATATGCTTCATCTTCATGCCCGTGAAGCTGTATAACCTTTATTATGCCGTCATTTGCAAGCTGTGCCGCCTTCTGCGGCTTTTCATCGACAAACACACCGACAGGCGTTATGTCTTTATCAAGCCTTGCTGTAAGATTCGCTGCCTGTTCATCGGTCACATATCTTTTGCTCTTTTGCCAGAATACATATCCTATATAATCAGGCTTCAGGCTGTTCGCATATTCTATATCCCTCTCAAGCCTTAGACCACATATCTTTACTTTCGCCATCTTCACTACCTCCCTTGGGACAGAGGGGTCTGACCCCTCTGTCCCATTTAGCTGTGCCAACATGCTCCGTTTATTCTTCGACAACATCATTGTTTCTCCGATGAGCACTCCATTGACATTGGCTTTTCTAAGCACATCTATGTCAGCCGATGTCTTGATTCCGCTCTCGGCTATGAACATCACATCACTTGGAACAAGCCTTCTAAGTCTTTCACTGTTATGTACATCAACAGTAAAATCCTTGAGATTTCTGTTATTTACTCCGATTATCCGAGCTCCTGCGTCAAGTGCCTGTTCAATCTCATGTTCATCGTGCGCCTCTACAAGTGAAGATAAACCTAAGCTGTCAGCGACCTCTATGTATTCCCTCAGCCTTTCTTTTTCCGTTATCGCGCAGATAAGAAGGACTGCCGATGCGCCAAGTGTCTTCGCCTGATATATCATATATTCATCAACAGTGAAGTCTTTTCTAAGACACGGAATATTGACATTTTCGGCTATTTCCTTCAGATATTTATTGCTTCCTAAGAACCACTTAGGCTCAGTGAGCACCGATATTGCTCCTGCTCCTGCCGCTTCATACTCCTTTGCAATGTCAAGATAAGGAAAATCAGGTGCTATAAGCCCCTTTGACGGTGAAGCCTTTTTGCATTCACATATAAATGTGATTTCAGGGCGTGAGAGCTCTTTTTCAAATAAAAAATACTCATCCGAAGCTTTTGCCGCATCGTATAAGTCCGGCACAGCGTTTTGGTCTGACACATCAACATTTACCGCCCGCTCATGCTTATATATCTCTTCAGCCTGCCTTCTCATATCCTGCATGGAAATATTCTTTTTTTCTCCTTCTATGCGTAACCTTGTATATTCCGCTATTGTATCAAGTATTGTACTCATACTTCCTGTGACGCTTTCTTAAGTTCGTTAAGTTTGTTAAGTGCCGCACCTGAATCGATTATCTCGCCGGCAAGTTTCACACCATCTGCAAGTGTTGCCGTCTTACCTGCAACAAAAAGTCCGGCACCGGCATTTAACTGCACAATCTGTCTTTTTGCTCCTTTTATGCTTCCATCAAGAATTCCTACTGTAATCTCTGCATTCTCCTTTGGTGTTCCTCCGACAATCTCCGATTTATCAACTGTCTTAAAACCGAAATCCTCAGGCTTAATCATATATGTTCTGTATCTTCCGTTTTCAAAATCGCATACCTTCGTAGGTGCACTTATTGAAATCTCATCAAGCTTATCCATACCATATACGACAACACCCTTTTTTACGCCAAGCTCCATAAGCACCTGTGCGAGCGGCTCGACAAGCGACTCGTCATATACGCCAAGCACCTGAAATGTCGGATGCGCCGGGTTCGTGAGAGGTCCGAGAATATTAAATACAGTCCTTATTCCGAGTTCTTTTCTGATAGCACCTACATACTTCATGGATGTGTGATATTTCTGTGCAAAAAGGAAACAGATTCCTACAGTGTCAAGAAGCTTTCTGCACTGCTCAGGTTCAAGGTTGATATTCACTCCAAGTGCCTCAAGACAATCTGCCGTTCCGCTCTTAGATGAAGCTGCACGGTTTCCATGCTTAGCCACCTTCACTCCTGCTGCCGCAATCACCATAGCCGCAGTCGTGGAAATGTTGAAGCTGTGCGCACCATCACCGCCTGTACCGACAATCTCAAGCACATCACCGTCATGTTCAACCTTGCTTGCATGTTCTCTCATAGCTGCCGCACAGCCGGAAATCTCATCTATCGTCTCTGCCTTGGTGCTCTTTGTGGACAAAGCTGCAAGAAATGCTGCGTTCTGAGTCTGTGTAGTCTCACCGCTCATAATCTCATTCATTACCTGATATGCCTCGTCATAAGTCAAATCGCCTTTTTCCACAATCTTTACAATAGCTTCCTTAATCATATTGAATCCTCGCTTTCTATAATAATTAACTATGTAACTGCTAATCTTAAGTTTCCTGCCAAACAGTTGTAAATTTACCGGCACATTACCATCCTTTTTACTCATCTGCGTTTAACAGTAGTACTTAAGCTGCATGTACGCCGCATATCCCAATAAGCTTTCTGTCACTTTCCTTCTGCCGCCAGCTCTATGAAATTCTTAAGCATCCGGCTTCCTTCAGGTGTCATAATTGATTCAGGGTGGAACTGCACTCCATAGACCGGATACTCTCTGTGCTTTACTGCCATAATCTCTCCGTCCGCCGTTCTCGCCGTAACAATAAGACAATCCGGAATAGTATCCTCGATGACGGCAAGTGAATGATACCTTGCAACAGGTGTCATCCCGGAACACCCCTTAAAAAGCTCACACGCCGTATCAAGTCTTGTGTTCGACTGCTTTCCATGCATAAGCTCCTTAGCATACGACACTGTCGCTCCGTATGTCATACATATTGCCTGATGTCCCAGACATACACCAAGAATCGGAATTTTGCATCCTAACTTCTCTATCACTTCCGGACAGATACCTGAATCCTCCGGTCTGCCCGGTCCCGGTGAGATAATTATTCCGTCAGGATTCATTTTCTCTATCTCACTTACAGTCATTGCATCATTTCTTATGACCTTGATGTCCGGCTCGATACTTCCGACAAGCTGATACAGATTGTATGAAAAGCTGTCATAATTATCTATCAATAAAATCATTTTTAACCTCCTTCAGACCTTGCTCCTCTATATCCTCCGCCGCCTCAAGTGCCTTTACAACCGCTGCCGCCTTGTTGATGCATTCCTGATATTCCTTCTCCGGAACCGAATCCGCAACAATACCTGCACCGCTTCTTATAAATACCTTGCCGTTTTTCTTGTAAGCGATTCTTATAGCTATGCATGTGTCAAGATTTCCTGTGAAGTCTATGTAGCCTATCGCTCCGCCGTATATCCCTCTCTTGTTATATTCAAGGTCATTTATTATCTGACACGCTCTAAGCTTCGGTGCACCCGATAAAGTTCCGGCAGGCAAAACCGCATCCACTGCATCAAGAGCATCCTTGTCATCTCTTATCCGTCCTCTCACTGTCGAGCCGATATGCATTACATGTGAATATTTTTCTATGCAGTGATACTTCTCAACCTCAACCGTTCCGAACTTACTTATCTTTCCTAAATCATTTCTTCCAAGGTCAACTAACATATTGTGCTCTGCAAGCTCCTTAGGGTCTGCTAAAAGCTCCTTTTCAAGCTCAGCGTCCTCATCTGCTGTCTTGCCTCTTGGTCTTGTTCCCGCAAGCGGGAATGTGTGAAGCACTCCGTTTTCAAGCTTTACAAGTGTCTCCGGAGACGCTCCTGCTACCTCCACATCCGTTCCCGAAAAATAGAACATATACGGTGACGGATTTAATGTCCTCAAAATTCTATATGTATTAAACAGGCTTCCTTCAAACTCAGCTTCAAGCCTGTTAGATAAAACTATCTGGAAAATATCACCTTCGAATATATGATGCTTGGCTTTTTCTACCATGCTGCAATATTCTTCCTTGGAAAACAGAGGCTTAATCTTACTTGTCATATGACCACCTATATTCTTAACAGGCTCACCATGCCTTATAAGCTCCTCCATACGCCCTAGCTCTGATACAGCTTCCTGATATCCCGACTCAATATCCTTGGTCTTTACATTGGCTATCAAAATTATCCTGCTTTTTAGGTTATCAAAGGCTATCACTTTGTCAAATAACATTAAATCAACATCCTTAAATCCTTCCGTATCTTTCGCATCAAGCCGCAATGTCGGCTCCGAATACTTGAGGTAATCATAAGAAAAATATCCGACCAGTCCACCCGTGAATGTCGGCATTCCCTGTATCACAGGGCTTTTATACTTTGACAGCACTTCTCTTATATGCTTGTCGGGATTGTCTGTATCAAATTCTCTGTCTCCTATTCTCATCCTTCCGTTGCTGCATGTTATGATAAACTTCGGTTCAAATCCAAGAAAAGAATAACGTCCCCATTTTTCATTATCCTCGACACTCTCAAGCATGTAGCAGTGCTTCGAGACATTCATAAGACTCCTTAAAACCTGAACCGGTGTCTTTATGTCGGACAACAGCTGCGTGCATATCGGTACAATATCGTAATCTCCCTGTGCAGCTATCCTCTTTACATCATCCAAAGAAGCATTAATTTTCATCTTATTCTCCCTTCGTCTACAATAAAAAAGTCCCTGACAGAGAATCTCTTCTCTGTCAAGGACGAATCTACAAATCCGCGGTACCACCTTGCTTCACAGCTATGCTGTGCACTTATCAGGATACAGTCATATCCTTGGCAACTTACGTATGCCTCCACGTCATAAAATACTCGGCTCATTCTAAACACCAGTATGTTAAACTATACTGTTTCCATATGCACATATGCATGTATGCACATATGCCTCATAAGCCTTTGTTACATGCCCTCAGCGATCCACTTGATAACCTGTTTTCTACCCACTCTCAGCAACGTGGGCTCTCTGTAGGAGCATAATTACCTTTACCTTCGCTTCAACGGTTTAGCCTGTTAAATTTACAAAGAATATAACATTCATCCTGCATAATGTCAAGAGATGAATTTAACTTTTTCCTGCAATATTATTCCGCACCCTTAAGTGTCTCTACAAGGTCAAGCTTCTTAATCCGCTTTGTAAACATAAAGCTGACAAGCATAGATATGATGAGCACTATAATGGCAGCTATTATGTAGTCAATCACAGGAACCGAAAGACTGTAATCAAAATTCTCACCGTTGCTGTTCATCATGGCATTAAGTGACATATTTCCAAGCGGTGTGCCTACTATTATTCCTATAATTGAAAGCCATATATTTTGGACTGTAAGAAGCCTTCTTATCTGTGCTGACTGCAATCCCATCACTTTTAATGTGGCAAGCTCCTTCATACGCTCATTAAATGAAAGCGAACCGGAGTTATACAGTACTACCACTATCATAACTGTTGAGAATATCACCATCGCAAACACCATAATATTGATGACTTCCATGCTCTTTTCATATGCGGCAAGCATATCCTGAGTAATATCTTCGACTGTAAGTCCTGCCGCCTTAAGCTGTTCAAGCTTTTCGTCAAGAAGCTTCGTGTTCTCGGCTACCTTTTTTGCTGTAATCTTACCGCTCTCAACAAGGTGTACAACATAATCCCTTATAGGAAACGCATCGTATGACATAAATACAATGGCAATATTCTCAAGATACATATCAGCATCGCCATCCGCCTGCCTGTACTCGTATTCCGGTGTCTCTATAAGCCCCTTAATCTTTCTTGTAAGCTTCCCATAGCGGACATACGAAGCTGTGCCGCCTCCACAAAATCGAGATTTCTTACCGTGTCAAGCTCCTCCTGTGAGAAGCCTTCGCCGTACATCCATAAATCCGACAGATTGCACTCTTCATGGTATTTTTCTCTTGCCGTCCTCTGTGAGAGAACATGCCCCTCCATAGTACAGAACATTGCAATCGCAAGCCCTGATAGCAGGAAGATTGAAAAAAAGAGACCAAAATTCATTCTGAATTCTCTTAGCATCTTTCTAAAAAGCATTACCACTCAACCTCCTTTACATCGAGAGGCTTCTCATTTACAGTGATATCCTTTATCTTTCCGTTCTTCATCCTTATGACTTTATTGGCGCACTTAGCTATATCCGAATTGTGCGTAACAATAATAACAGTCTTATACCAAGTTCAAGCATGAAAATTATATAAGCAGATTCACAGCCTGTCCTGTGGCAGCACTCTGCGACATTGCGCTCTTAGTAAGCTCAAGATTTCTCATCTGCCCTGACACAGAGCTCAGCTCAAGCGATGCCGCAGCCGATGACACTGCCATAGAAGCACATGCCGATGAGC
>OGOW01002268.1_pt1 | contig 15733 bp, 12 predicted proteins | sample 1552781 | NCBI WGS metagenome assembly OGOW01 (sample SAMEA2580145, study PRJEB22360) | human gut metagenome | biome: human gut; feature: human-associated habitat; material: faeces | place: Denmark | collected 2008/2010
CGTGACTGCTTGCAGGCAAAGCATTCTGTCCATGAGCGGAGTGAACGAACATGAGGTTTTTATATTGTGAAGAAATGGAATAAAGAACGATTCGCGACGATATGGGAAAATCTGGAGAGCATGATCAAACTGCGAAGTCTGCGGGCAAGAATTTTCCTGCTGATTCTGGTGATCGGTCTGGTCCCCTGTATTGTCATGCGACACGGTATCGTGAGCAATTATGAGGATATGGCGGTGGAACAGCGGATCACCGTGGTGCAGAACCAGCTGATGATCCTGGCAAACCACCTGGTCAGCAACAATTATTTGAGCAGCCACGGCGTCAGAGAGGATACCGGCAATTCCAGAGAAGTCATCAACGCGGAGCTGGAGATGCTGTCCAATCTGTACGAAGGCCGTGTGATGATCATTAACAAGAACTTCAAGGTTGAGAAGGATACCTACGGCATCAGTGAAGGGAAGACGATCATTTCCGAGGAAGTCATTAAGTGTTTTCAGGGGGAAAATGTCTCTCACTACGACCCGGAGCACGGTTACATAGAGATGACGACTCCCATCATGGATACCACAGCCAATACCACGGACGAGAACGGCAAAAGAAATCCCGATGCAATCCGTGGTGTCATGCTGACCAGTATTTCCAATGACAGTATTGTAAATGCTAAGGAAGTGTTGAACCGGAAGGCATATATCATGGAAGTGATCATGATCGTGGCAATCCTGGCACTGGCAATCGTGTTGTCCCAGGTGCTGACGAAGCCGTTCAACCGGGTTACCCAGGCGATTAATGCGGTACGGGAAGGCTTCAGCGATGAGACCATATCAGTCCCGGATTATGTGGAGACCGTACATATTGTAGATGCGTTTAATCAACTGTTAAAACGAATGAAGGCACTGGATGATTCCAGACAGGAGTTCGTGGCAAATGTGTCCCATGAACTGAAAACTCCCATGACATCCATAAAAGTTCTGGCAGATTCCCTGCTGGCACAGGAAGATGCCCCGGCGGAACTGTATCGTGAGTTCATGGAGGATATTGCCTCAGAAATCGACAGAGAGAATCAGATCATCACAGATCTGCTGGCTTTGGTAAAAATGGACAAGAAGGTGCAGGATCTGAACATTGTATCATTGAATATCAATGATCTGACAGAACTGATCCTGAAGAGGCTGCGCCCTATCGCCAGAAAAAAAGATGTGGAAGTCGTATTTGAGAGCGTTCGTCCCGTAGTGGCGGAGGTTGATGAAGTCAAGATGACGCTGATCATGACGAATCTGGTGGAAAATGCCATCAAATACAACAAGGATCATGGCTGGGTAAAGGTGGTACTGGATGCGGATCATCAGTATTTTACTTTTGAAGTCAGCGATTCCGGTATCGGCATCCCGGAGGAATCCCTGGCACACATCTGCGAACGTTTTTATCGTGTGGACAAGTCCCATTCCAGAGAGATCGGAGGAACCGGACTGGGGCTGGCGATCACCAAGAGCGCCGTGCTGATGCACAAAGGATCCCTCACGGTGACCAGCACAGAAGGACAGGGATCCTGCTTCCTGGTGAAGATTCCGCTAATGTATATAGCGTCTTAGAAGGACTGTGACTATGAAGAAAATAATAAGTTATATGATGACAGGAATATTGCTGTTGTCGTTTTTGTTGACCGGATGTGGTAAGACAGAACCCCAGACCGGGAAGAAAATGTCCATGTATTATATCAATACAGCGGAGACGAAGGTTGAGGTACATGAACAATATCTGAACACCAAGACACCGGAAGAACAGGTGGATGAGACCATGAGGTATCTATCCACAACTCCGGAAAAGCTGGAATATAAGGCACCTTTGGATATGGGATTCCAGGTCCTGGATTATGAAGTAGAAGATGGGAAACTTTTGATCAACGTAAACAAGGCGTATTCGGAACTGTCTCCCACTACGGAGGTGCTGGTGCGCGCAGCCATTGTAAGAACGCTTACGCAGCTGCCCGATGTGAAGTATGTGGGCATTACTGTAGAGGACAGTCAGCTGTACGATAATGCCGGGGAACTGGTAGGCTGGATGAATGCCGATCAGTTTATCAATAATGACGGTAACGAGATCAATACCTATGAACTGGTGAAGGTAAAGCTGTATTTTGCCAATGCGGACGGTGACAAACTGATCGCTGCATACAGAGAAAAGCATTATTCCACCAACACGCCCCTGGAGCGTTTTGTTGTGGAAGAACTGATCACCGGTCCCAGCGGACAGATCGAGGGCTTATATCCGGTGATCAATCCGGAGACAAAGATCGTCAATATCCTTACTAAGGACGGCATCTGTTATGTGAATCTGGATTCGAATTTCCTGACGGTGGTAAATAACGTATCTACGGAAGTGGCAGTTTACGCTATCGTGAATTCGCTGGTAGAACTGGATAATATCAATAAAGTACAGATTCTGGTCAATGGCGAAGTGCCGACTACCTTCAGTAATTCCACTTTTGAGAGAAACCTGGATTATGTAACGACTTTGGAACAGTAAATAGATACGGATATGGATTGCTTTGCCTTTTATTGCAGAGACAGTCCGATCTGTGGTGCAGGCGTGTAAGACGTTTGCAGAAAGGAATTTAATGAGACGACCGCTTTTTATGGCGTGTTTGTGTCTCGTGATAGTAATCACTATAATGAAAATACTGACAGGCGCAGGCACCGGCGGAGACGCCGTGCTGCCGCCTGACGGAAGTCCGGTGAGAATCACGGGACGGATAGACACGAGAACTTCTGAAGTAATTATTCTGCAATGTATTTCTTTGATCCACAAGGATCAGACCTATTCCTATTCTGGAAAATTACAATGTGAACTGGACAATATGAAAACGGCAATGATCACTGCAGGTGCTGTGACCGGAGAAGAGGAAAGCCTTAAGATCGGACAGCAGATTATCCTGGAGGGGACATTTTCGCATTTTGCCACGGCAACGAATCCCGGTGAATTTGATGTGCAGCGTTACTATGCGGCGAAAGGTATTGGCGGCAGAGTGCGAAAGTCACAGATTTTGGCAGTTGGGGAGAAGTATAGTTTTTTGAGGGAAAAACTGTATGGATTCCGGCAGGTATTGCATGACAGGCTGGCAGAAGTTTTCCCTGCGAAAGAAGCCTCCGTTATGCAGACATTGCTGCTTGGGGAGAAGGAGGAACTGGACGCGGAGGTAAAGGCGCTGTATCAGAAAAACGGAATTGCCCATATCTTAAGTATTTCGGGATTACATATTACTTTGCTTGGAATGGGGGTATACCGGTTACTTAAGAGACTGGGGTTACCTGTCAGGGCAGCAGCAGTGGGTGGTGCAATGCTGCTTCTTATATATGGTGTGATGGTGGGCATGAGTGTGTCTGCCAGCCGTGCCATCGGAATGTATCTGCTGCAGATGCTCGGGATATTTGTGGGCAGGACTTATGACATGCTGACAGGTCTGGGACTGATGGCACTATTGCTCGTCTTACAGGAACCGGAGAGGCTTTGTGATGTGAGCTTTTTAATGTCCTTCGGAGCGGTGCTGGGGATCTGTATTCTGACACCGGTGCTTTCCGGGGACGGCAGGGAAAGGGATGCAGATGCGGAATTAGAAGTCAAGGGGATAGCGGCATGGCTTCGAACTGTGGCGGATATTTTTGGTGATTCCGCCTATGAGAGAAACAAGTACCGGGAAGGCTGGAGAAAGGTGGCATATGAAGGAATTCAACGTATGGTGTCGACGGTCAAAGGAGGCTTTGCCGCCAGCGTGGGAGTCATCCTGTTTACACTGCCCGTACAGTTATGGTTTTTCTATGAGATCCCGGTCTATTCGGTGTTGTTGAATCTGTTGGTGCTGCCATTTATGAGTGTGGTAGTGGCGGGAGGAATCCTGTCGTTGATTCCGGGACTTGGGCTTGTCGGAACAGTGGATTGCCTGATTTTGTGGTGGTATGAATGGATCTGCGGGCGGTTCGCCCAATTGCCGGGAGCAATATGGTGCGTGGGGCGCCCTGAGGTATGGCAGATCATTTGTTATTATGTCGGGATACTTCTGCTGGTCTTCGGCAGAGAATATGTGGAAGCATGGAAGAGACGGGGAACATATGGGGAGAAAAATGTTCCGGGAGACAGGCTGCATTTTGCGAGAACTCTCTGGTGTCTTAAAATGAGAGGAGCATGGAAGAGACGGGGAACATATGGGGAGAAAAATGTTCCGGGAGACAGGCTGCATTTTGCGAGAACTCTCTGGTGTCTTAAAATGAGAGGAGCATGGAAGAGACGGGGAACATATGGGGAGAAAAATGTTCCGGGAGACAGGCAGCATTTTGCGAGAACTCTCTGGTGTCTTATAACGAGAGGAGCGGATGAAAGTATCAGGAATAGAAAAAAGGATTGCAACGGAGAGATGATACAACATTCTGACAGACGTTTTGGAATATGTCCCACGGGAGTGCAGAATGCGTTGGCAAAATTTCGGTGTGCATGGCAGGGAGCGATGACATATATGAACAGAGTCCCGCACTTGATCGCAGTCGTGATGATCTTAGGATTATTGATTGGTTTGCTCACAGGAAATTTTGATTGTGGGAGTCGCGTGACTTTCCTGGACGTGGGGCAGGGCGACGGCATCGTGGTGGAGACCGGGCAGGGAGCCTATCTTTTCGACTGTGGCAGCACCAGCCGGAAGAACATCGGGGAATATGTGCTGAAGCCTTATCTTAAGAGCCGTGGGACCCGATCCCTCCGTGGAGTGTTTGTATCCCATCCTGATGAAGATCACATGAATGGTGTAATCGAATTACTGGAGAATGGTGCGGACTGGGGGATAGTCGTAGAGCAGCTATTCCTACCGGCGATTGCGGAAGGAAAGCGTACAGAGTCTTTTGTCACGTTGCTGGCTGCGGCGGAAGTGGCAGAAGTACCGGTGAGTTACATAAAATGCGGCGATGAGATCAGAGACAGTCAACTTAGATTGTTGTGTCTGCACCCAGAGGAGAATACGACCCTTGCAGATGCCAACGCCTATTCGGAATGCTTCTATGTGGAGGTATTTGCGAAGAAGATAAAGCAGGAAGCAATAGCCGACAGAAAAGCAATAGCCGACAGGCAAGCCAAGGACACGAGTGAGGGATCTGCCATGGAAGGTTCCGGTGAAAATGGTAATTTTGCTGGCAACGGTAGTTTTGCTGGTAACGGTGAAAGGAAGGATTTCAGAATGAACGATGGGAAGATAAACATACTCCTGACTGGGGATGTGGAAGGAGAAGGTGAACGGCAATTGACGCAGGAATTGCAGGAACAGCGCGGACAGAGGGAGTTCAGGGTAGATATTCTGAAGGTAGCTCATCACGGTTCCGGATATTCCACCGGCACCGAGTTCCTTGCCACCGCCAGTCCTGCCATAGCGATCATATCCTGTGGCCGCAACAATTCCTATGGACATCCCCATGCCGAGACTCTGCAGCGTTTAGAGGACGCCCGGGTTCCCTGGTATGGGACCATGGACTACGGAGCCCTGACAGTGACTGTCGATTCTCATGGAAATCGCCTGCGTGGGTATCTGAGTGGGAAATAAGTGCTGCAGGAATTGAGAGGTCGGGGCGTGACAGAAGAAAAAGTCAGGATAAGCCCCGAGGTAGCCGCAGTGGCGGGGCGTGACAGAAGGAAAAGCCAGGATAAGCCCCGAGGAAGCCTCAGTGGCGGGGCGTGACAGAAGGAAAAGTCAGGATAAGCCCCGAGGTAGCCGCAGAGGCGGGGCGTGACAGAAGAAAAAGTCAGGATAAGCCCCGAGGAAGTCGCAAAGCCGGGGCGTGACAGAAGGAAAAGCCAGGATAAGCCCCGGGGAAGTCGCAGAGGCGGGGCGTGACAGAAGGAAAAGTCAGGATAAGCCCCGAGGTAGCCGCAGAGGCGGGGCGTGACAGAAGAAAAAGTCAGGATAAGCCCCGAGGAAGTCGCAAAGCCGGGGCGTAACAGAAGAAAAAGTCAGGATAAGCCCTGGGGAAGCTGCAAGGCCGGGGCACAATAAAAGAAAAAATAAGAATATGCCCGACAGTAGCTATAGGATCGGAGCAGAAGGAGGAAAAGTGAAGATTACAGACAAAAACATAGAAAGCAGAATAGAGGAAATTAATAAGGAATTGGAAAAAATAAGAAAAGTGGAGAAAAAGTTTCCACAGGGAGAACTGCAATGCTTCAAAAATGAAAACCGTTATAAATGGAAAATAAAGGAAGAGAATGGACTACGCTATCTTCCAAAAACCGAAAGAAATCAGGCAGAAATATTGGCATTAAAAAAATATTATGAATGTAGGAAAAAAGAATTGGAGAGTGAAGCCGCTGGATGGAAAGCTTATTTGAGAAAAACATAAAAGATTAAAATAAGTTCAGAATATTTATTAAATCATCCGGAGTATGGAAGATTGCTGGCTAAGAATTTTAGACCATTGAACAGGGAACTAGAGCGGTGGCAGGAGGAACCATATGAAAAAAGTACAAAACATCCGGAAGACCTATTGGTACAGGGAACCCATGGGAAAATGCTACGGTCTAAATCAGAAGCAATTATTGACAGAATGCTGTTTCAAAATAAAATACCATTTCGCTATGAGGAAAAATTAGTTTTAGATGGAATTATTTTATATCCTGATTTTGTGATACGACATCCAATCACAGGACAATATTTTTACTGGGAGCATTTTGGAATGATGGATAATCCGGATTATTGCAAACATGCCTGCGACAAAATAAAATTATATTGTCAACATGGTATCATTCCATCCGTAAACCTGATTCTTACATATGAAACAAAACAGTATCCATTGAGTGCAGACAAAGTAGAAATGATTTTGCAGGAATATTTTGGTTGTAGCAGAGGCAATGCCGTGATAGGATAAAACATATCAGCAATAGTAAGATAAGGGGGATGTGCAAAATGAAGCATCTGATCATTGTAAAGTTTAAAGAAAATGTATGGGACAGGGAGACCGAGGCGAGCAGAGAAATGCTTGCGGATATCCGTGGGATCTTCGATCGGACGAAGCAGATCGAAGGTGTCCATACAGTGAATATTTATGAAAATGTGACGCCGAGACCGAACCGGCATGACTTGATGATCGAGATGGAGATGGATCCGGAGGCACTGTCTGTATACGATGATTCCGCGGCTCATCAGGAATGGAAGGCAAAGTACGGGGAGTATATTCAGACTAAGACCATTTTTGATTACGAATAAAGTATATAATTTGATGAAAAGAAGAAAACAAGAATGAAGGAAAACAAGAATGAAGGAAAACAAGAATAAAGGGAAACGAGAATAAAGGGAAACGAGAATGAAGGAAAACCAGAATGAAAGAATACCAGAATCAGATCGGCAGGATAATCATTGCGGCAGCTATTGTGATTGCGGGAATATTGATCGCAAATGCGCTGGAGCATCTGGGTGGAAGTATTGGTGCAGGTCTTAATACGATTGCAGGTCAGATCAATTAACAGATGACAGAAGGGCTGGAGGCAGTTATGGAAGAATTTGATATCAGAGAAGCTACGCCGAAAGACGCGGAGAAGATTATCACATATTTAGCGCAGGTAGGTGGAGAGACAGATTATCTGTCCTTTGGAAAAGAAGGGCTTCCTATTTCGACAGAAGAGGAAGAGAAATTCATACAGAATATAAATAAGGAGGAACATTCCGTTCTCTATGTAGTATGGAAAAATGGAGAGATCGTCGGAGATGCCAGCTTAAGCGGATTCCCCAGAAGGATGAGCCACCGCGCCGAATTTGGACTCTCCGTGGTAAAGTCGGAATGGGGGAAGGGAATTGGTAGTGCACTGTTACAGAAATGCATTATGTATGCAAAAGAACATACGATAGAACTGATCAATCTGGAAGTCCGAAGCGATAATATACGCGCTATTCATGTCTATGAGAAATATGGATTCCGAAAAATCGGGACCTCACCGGCGTATTATAAGATGGACGGAACATATTATGATTTCGACCTGATGGTATTAGACCTTAGAAGGCAAAGACAGTAGCTATCGATATTGCCGCAGTCATCAACGCAAAGGTCATTGAAGGGGCAGGCGGCAATATCGGAGCAGAACTCAGCACGATCGCGGCCCAGATGAATTAACAAAGAAACTCAGAGGACTGCAAAGAAACTCAGAGGACTAGAAGGAAACTCAGAGGACTACAAAGAAACACAAAGGAGCCATAACACCATGGAAATATTTGACATCGTAGATGAAAAAGGCATTCCCACAGGGGAGACCATAGAACGCACACAGGCGCATGAAAAGGGTGTCCGCCACAGAACCGCCCATATCTGGATCGTGAGGGAACAGGACGGAAAAGCCCAGCTGTTATTACAGAAGCGCTCCGCTGAGAAAGATAGTTTCCCGGGGCGGTTCGATACCTCTTCCGCCGGGCATATTCAGGCTGGGGATGAGCCGGAAGAGTCCGCAATCCGGGAGCTTCACGAAGAACTGGGAATCCGGGCATCAAAGGAGGATCTTACATTCGCCGGATGTTTTGATATTCAATACGAAAAAGAATTCTATGGAAAAATGTTCCGGGACAATGAAGTGGCATTCGTCTACATGTACACCAAGCATGTAGATGCTAAAAAGCTTACCCTGCAAAAAGAGGAAGTGGAGTGCGTGGAGTGGTTCGATATGGAGGAACTCGATACCGCGTTGCAGCCGCCCAGAGACCAAAGGTTCTGCGTTCCCATGGAGGGCTTTCGGATTGCTAAACGATGGTGGGAGAGCAGAAGATAGGGATTGCAGCACATGGAAGTATTGGAATTTGCTTTTGCAGCAAGCGGAAGTCCCCGGAACCGGAAGTGAAGCATGGACAATGTATGAAAACGCTAAAGTATAAGAATGCTAAAGTATAAGAATGCAGTAGACAGATAGGCAGAGTAAAAAGAGCCGCCCTCTTACGAGGACAGCTCTTTTATATTGCAATCTTCTTATTGGCGATTTATTGGCGATGCCATTAAATTACTTCACAGTTACGGAAGTGATGTGAGGGTTCACACCTTCGTACCAGTACAGGAAGCCTTCCATATCAACGGTGTCACCGATCTTTAAGTTCTTTACTGCGTTGTAAACATCGGTGGTGTTGTCGCACAGATAAGACTCAACGGTGAAGGTATAGGTCTGACCATTCAGAGATACGTTGAAGTACAGGTCGTTACCGTCTTCGCCGGAACCGTCCCAGTTGTACAGGAAAGCAACGTCGTTACCGTCAGCATCCTGACCAGCAGCTTCTACGGTCATGCCCTTGAAAGCTACGAACTGGTTCTGGTAGTTGATCAGATCATCGGTACCTAACAGATCAGTCACATCGGTAACGGGAGCGATGTAGCTGCCCTCTTCGATCTCGAAGGTAGCACCTTCAGCGATCTCAACTTCACCGGACCACTCGGTCTTATAACCGGTTACTTTGATCTTGGTACCGGGTACCAGCTTTGCATAATCCTCTTCGGAACATACGGCATTATAAATGAAGTAAGCGCCGTCCTGATCCTGGGTGTACAGGGTAGCCTTGTCTTCCCACCAGGACTGTTTTGCCTGAACATAAGCCTCGATCACAACTTCGGAATCGAGATCAGCAGCCATGTACTCTTCATAGGTCATAACACCCTCGGACTTCTCATCAGCAACAGCCTCAGTAGCCTCGGTAGCAGCTTCGGTAGTAGCAACTTCGGTAGTAGCAACTTCGGTAGTAGCCTCAGTGGTGGCAGCAGCGGTAGATTCAGCAGCAACGTCTGCATTGCTGTTTCCACATGCAGCGAGAGACAGAACCAGAGCCAGAGCCATGGTTAATGCAAGTGTCTTCTTTTTCATAATAATCCTCCATTCCTGCGCTTTGTGGCGCATATGGGTCTGTGCAGATACACAGACATCTCCTCAATTTATCCGGTGCGCTCAGACACCGAACAGTTCCATTATACCTGAAACACAAGATAAATCAAGGCTTTTTGCAAAAAGAGACCCCATCCGCAGGAAAATACCACCAGATATTATCTTACGAAAGGGGCTGAAAAATTACTTCTTTCTGTTTTTTAAATATTCCCGCCCTACATACAGCAGGATCAGAACCCAGGTGACTGCAAGTGTGCTTAACAGGATCACGGAAGCCCGGGGCATGGCGCCCAGTTCCTTTTTGCCGAAGGAGGCATCACTTCCCTGACCGAGACGGTACAGGCTCTCCACATCGCTGTAAAGCTTTTGGATGTAGGCATCGTCCACAGTTTCTTTTCTGCGGGTGGACTTCACTACATTTTCAATCAACTGTCCGGAAGCGTCGCGTAAGGATGCGGAACCGTTGAAAACCGGTGTAACGAAGGTGCTGTCTACGTTGTCAAGCAACAGTTTGGAAGCCTCAATCTTCACCGCATAATGCGTACCGTTATCCGCACCGCATTCGGACAGATACTCCTGATATTCTGCGGAGTTCTGTGCCTTAGAGGTTACAGGTACATAGCCTTCTGTCTCGGAATAAGCGATCTGCACATCGTTGGTGAGCAGATACTGGGCAAACAGCCAGGATGCCAGTACTTCCTGAGAGTCCGATTTATTGAAGACGCAGACGGAAGGACCCTGAGAGATCATTTTGGGATGCTCCGGGTCAAACTGGGGAATCATCCGTACGGCGGTCTCAAACTGCACCAGAGAGTCTTCGCTGATATCCGACAGTGGGGCATCCGTACCCATCCAGGTGGCTCCGGCAGTGGAATCAATGGCGAAAATACATTGCCCGGCATTCAGGAAGTTCGCAGGATAACCAGAGATCTTGAAGGTGGAAAATGCACCGCTTTTTACGTGTCCGGCAATACCATACAAAAGATTCGTGGTGGTATCGTTGAAAAGTTCAATGCTGCCGTCAGCCGTGGAATATCCCGCGTCCTTTTGCTTTAACATCTGGATCATCATGTTGTCGGTGGACTTGTAGATAAACGGGATCAGTACATTCTGCCCGTTGACTACATAGGTGCCGTCCGCATTTTGAGCGGTGGCAGCCTCGGAGACCTCCCAGATGAAATCCCAGGTCAGTACATCCGGCAGAGTATATCCAAGATTTTCCACGTAGGTCTTATTCACGTAGCAGGCCTCGGTGGAACGCATGTAGGGTACGGCATAGTAATGACCGTCGATGGAGCATTCATTCAAAAACTGCGGAATGACTTCTTCTCTGGTAGGACCGTCATAGGCAAGCTGTGTACCACCCAAACCGTATTTCTCATCAGCAAACAGGTCATCCAGAGGAACTACGGTGTTCTGTCCGGTGAGGTAGGTGGCAATGTGATCCGGGTAGGTGATGCAGACATTGGGTGTCGTATTGGTGGAAATATTGGTAATGACATCGTTGTAAATTTTGCCGTAATCCGTGTATAGATTCAGGTTCACCGTGATATTGGGATACAGGGCTTCAAAATCCGCAATGGCTTTTTTATAGATTTCCGTCTGGGTCTTGTTGGTATCGTTTTTCGCCCAGAAGGTGATCTCATAGTTCCTGGAAGTATCGAATTCCTCCGGAACGGTGAATTCCGGCAGCCCCTTGGAACCATGGCAGCCGGTCAGAGACAGGGACAGCCCGCCCAGGGCACATAAGAGTGCCAGCTTTTTGCTAAATCGACTCATCCTTTGGTACCTCCTCTGGCAACGCCTGCCATGACTTTTTTACGGAATACGAGGAACAACACCACCAGAGGAACAGAGATCACGACTACCGCAGCCATCATAGCGGGGATGTTCTCTCTGCCGAAACCATTCTCACGGATCTCCTGGATACCGTTGGATACCAGATAGTAATCCGGATCATCGGTGATCAGTCTGGGCCACACATAGGAGTTCCAGCATTCAATAACCTTCAGGATCACGATGGTGATCAGCGTGGGTTTGCAGATGGGCACCATGACCTTGCGCAGATACCGCAGATCGGAAGTACCGTCCACCTTGGCGGCATAATACAGCTCATCCGGAATCTGTGCGAAATTCTCCCGCAGCAGATAGATATAAAATACGCTGGTCACGGAAGGCAGGATCAGACCGGTGAAGGTATTACGCAGATCCAGGTTCGTGATAGTGGTGAAATTCGTAATGACCACCAGCTCGTTCGGAATCATCATCAGGGATAAAAATAACGTAAAGATCAGATCTTTTCCGGCAAAGTTCAACCTTGCAAACGCGAAGGCCGCCAGGGTGATGACCACCAACATGATGGCAGTGGTGACCACAGTGAAAAACAAAGTGTTCCACAGGTATCTTCCTAGGGAAACAGTGGTAAAAGCGTCCACGTAGTTCTGCAGAGTGGGAGACAGGGTGAAAAACTTCGGAATATATTCCGCATTATAGGAGCCGTAGCTTTTTACGGAGGTCAGTACCATCCAGTAAAAAGGGAACAGCACGATCAGCGCCCACAGACACAGAAAAAAGTAGACGATCCCATTACGGATATTGCCGCAGATCCGGGTGCGCTTTTCTTGTTTTTTATAATCAGATGTAACATCAGACATCACAAAGACCTCCTTTCCTATACATAGTGGACATGCTTTTTGCTGACCAGCAGATTGATGCAGGTGATGGTCAGGACGATGGCAAACAGCAGGATCGCCGCGGCGGAAGCATAGGAAGGATATCCGCCGCTGTCGCCGTAGAGCATGTCGTAGACGTAACCGACGATAGTATTCATCTCAGCAGCATTTAAGTTCGTGCCAAAGAGCGCCACGGCATCACTGTATGCCTTGAATGCGCCGATAAAGCCGGTGATGATCAGGTAGAATACCATGGGGGAGATCATGGGCAGTGTGATCTTCGTGAACATCCGGAAACGGGAAGTGCCGTCCACTCTTGCCGCATTGTAGTACATGGGGTTCACACTGGCGAGAGCGCTGGTCAGGATCAGGATCTTAAAAGGCATAACGATCCAGATGGTGTAAAAGCACAGCACGAACATTTTCGCCCAGTAGGGTCCGTCGATGAAATCCACGGAGCTGCCGCCGAAAAATTGAATCAGCAGATTGATCAGACCGTCGGAGTAAGGAGTCTTTTTGAAAAGAATCATGAAGACCAGACCGACCGCCAGAGTATTGGTTACGTAGGGCAGGAAAAATATGGTCTGGAACAGATCCCGCAGCGGTTTGATGGAGCTTAAGGCAGCGGAGATCAAAAGCGCCAGTCCGGTGGAGACCGGAACGGTGATGATGACCAGAATGAAGGTATTTTTCAATGCCTGTAAAAAGTACGGATCGTGGAGTACATAGGAGTAATTGTACATGCCTACGCCGTAAAAGGTCTGGGATGCGGAATTGTAGCCCTCTTCAAAGGAGTACACGAATACGTCGATAAGAGGATAGATCATAAAAGCACCCAGAAACAGGAATGCCGGCAATAGATAGAGCCAGGCTTTCAGATTTTGTTTTTCCATAAGAAACCTCAATTCTTTCTGCAGTCCATGAATATCGCCGGACTGCAAAAGCGGATAAAATATTAGAAACGGATACGTTCTTCGGTGTCGGTGCAAAAGAGGAATACTTTTGCGGGCTTTAAGGCAAAATGCACTTTTCCGGTGGGAAGAGATCTGCCTTCGTCCGCATCAATGATGGAACGGATGGTAACGTTCTGGGACTTCTCATGGGTGGAAACAATGCTCACATCCCGGCCCATGACCTCCAGACGCACCAGATCGCAGGAGAGAGGTCCGTCCTCTTTTAAGACGAAGCCTTCCGGGCGGATGCCGACATGCACGGGCTGATCCGCTACTCCGGGAGTGGACAGGACAGCCTCGGAGCCGATGTATAACTGCTCATTTTTTACCTCACCGGAAAATACATTGATGGGAGGTGTGCCGAGGAACTTTGCAACGAACAGATTCACGGGATCATCGTATACGTTCTGGGGCTTGCCAATCTGCTGTACGATACCGTCCTTCATCACGACGATCATATCGGAGATGCTCATGGCTTCGTCCTGATCGTGGGTAACGAAGATGGTGGTGATCTGTGTCTCCTGCTGGATCCGGCGGATCTCTTCTCTGGTCTGGAGCCGGAGTCTGGCATCCAGATTGGAGAGAGGCTCGTCCAAAAGAAGAACTTTTGGCAGCTTGACTAAGGCTCTGGCGATGGCAACACGCTGCTGCTGACCGCCGGAGAGCTCATTGGGTTTACGCTCTAACAGGTGATCGATCTGTACCAGCTTTGCTGCCTCCAGCACGCGCTTATTCATCTCTTCTTTGGAAAGCTTGTCAGCACCCTTCAGATTCTCCAGGGGGAACTGAATGTTTTTTTCCACAGTGAGGTGGGGGTAGAGGGCATAGTTTTGGAACACCATGCCGACACCACGGTTCTCGGGCGGAAGTCCGGTGACATCATCTTCGCCGAAAAAGATCTTGCCATCGGTGGGTTTCAGCAGACCGCAGATCAGATTCAAGGCAGTACTTTTGCCACAGCCGGAGGGACCTAAGAGTCCGATCAGCTTGCCGTCAGGAATCTCGAAGTCGAAGTCATTCACGGCAATGACATCTTCGCGGTTCTTCCTGCCGCGGACAGGACCGCGTGCGGGGAATTTCTTGGTCAGATGCTGTAATACGATTTTCATGTGTATATTTCCTTTCTTATAATGATAATGAATTCAAAATAAGTCGAACAGTTCAGTTCGCGCCATTCGCAAAGTCGCGTTATCACGCTTTTACGTCACTTCGTGACTGCCTTTGCTCATAAATTGGCGCTCTGTGCATGAATATATTTGTTCACAAAATCATGCGAGCATGATTTATGTTCTCGGATATATTCATGACTGAACTGTTGCTCTAAATCCCATAGGAATCTTTCAAAATCCCACAGTGATTTGCACCAGGTGGATTTAAATTCCGTAGGAATCACGCAAATCACTGGATATATGATCCAGATCGGGGTATACGAAGCTCTCGGAGATGCCGAATACTCGCAGGCTTTCTATAAAGTATTGTTTCCGCCTGGAGGGAATAATGATCTTATACAGCATATTTTCATCACAGATGTCTTCCAGACGTTCCAGAGAGTTATGTACGGTGAAGTTGGAGTACTGGGAGTACATGCGGAGGTTATTCTCTGTGGAGCTGCAAGCCAGGATCTTGTTTTTCAATTCCGGATTGTGGTGGTTGTGTTTGAAGGCAGGCAGCAGCATTTCCTGTGTGGTGTCCGCATCAATGGGATAGATGCAGTTGCCGAAGCCTTCCTTCTCGTTCAACAGACCCGGTGTCAGTACCCAGACGCAGGCATCGGTGTCCGGAGTCTCTCGGTAAGTCTCCGTGGCGAAAAATACGGCGATCAGGGGAGACTGGGTCCAGTCTAACATTCTCGTGGGCAGACCGTAGTGCTGCATCAGGGAGACCCAGCTGGCGTAATTGTGTTTGTCGGGAGGATTGTCCAGGATCTGTCTCGCCCGGATATAGAAATCATTGGCAATATAGCGTTCGGAGTCCAGTCTTTTCTGGCTTCGTTGGATGGAAGGGATCAGAGTCAGATCCGCATTCTCTTCCCCGCGGAACCAGAGGCGGACGCCGTGCTTTTGGCGTAACGTGCTGACGAACTGCAGGAGTTCATCGATGGTGCTTACTTTTTGTGTTAACATGATAGACCTCGTTCTTATTTCTTTATCTTGGCTGGATGCCTGCGGATTGTTTCGTGCTACGCACTCTCACTTCTACGCTCCGCTTCGGTCCGTGCTAAACATGTGCCACTGGCA
>OGOW01002273.1_pt1 | contig 15682 bp, 10 predicted proteins | sample 1552781 | NCBI WGS metagenome assembly OGOW01 (sample SAMEA2580145, study PRJEB22360) | human gut metagenome | biome: human gut; feature: human-associated habitat; material: faeces | place: Denmark | collected 2008/2010
AGAACGCTTCTGCCATGTCCTGTAGTGTTTCATTTTTCTTTCTTTTTGTCATGTCTGCGCAGACGATTTTTCCCTGTGATTTTGCCTTTTTGAAAATCCGTGTTAATTCATCCTGTCCAATCTTTGGAAATACAAAAATACTGGCAAAACATATGATTTTTGCACTCTCTGGAAATGGCATCTCAATATCATCTATGCGGAGACTTCTAAGAGTTCCGTTTGGATTCGTAAGGAAGCTTCTGGTCCCATCTGCTCCCACCAGAACTACATTCATTCCTGTCTTTTCCGTCTCTTTCACGCAATTTTTTCTTACATATATCCCTGATGACTGCAGATGATTCTGTATGAAGCTTCCGGCATCATCCTTTCCAATTACCGTTTCCAGTTGCACCTTACGGTTCATATGTGCAAGAATCGTTGCCTCATTCAATGCATCCGCACCGGTTGTCATGTGAATATCCTCTGCCGGATAAGAACCGATCTCAAATACCCTGGCACTGACGGGTCTTACAAGTACATCTATGATTGCTGCCCCTATAATTACGATTTCTGGATTGTACATGTCATTCTCCTTCTATTCTTCACCGAAATATGTCTTAAAAACGCTTTCTGTAAGATATATGTCACCCTTTGTGAAAGATTTCATCTTAACAAGGACCATAGTGGGCTACGTCAACCGAACGAAGCCAAAATATACCACAAAGCGGGACATATAGATTGTATGAATGTCTTTCCCGACATGCCCTATGTGACGATGCCATAAATTGCCTGGCTATTACGATTTGTTTACTGTGCTCACAAAAAGACTATTCCCAAAGCATAGCCGTCAGGCAATTCGTGGTATCAGATCAAAAGAGACAGTTCTTATATACTTTCAATAAATCCTTTCGCTGTCTCCAGATCTTCCGGTGTCGTAATCTTAATATTACAATAAGAGCCTTCAAACAGCTTTACAGGTATCTGCATTTCCTGCTCCACTACCATGGCCCGCTGAGGCGGGTAGGAAAAGCTAACCACCGGAATCAGGGTGTCCGCATCGCTTGCTTCCAGCTGTTCTACCGCTGCTTTCAGTTTTTCCGCTGTCACAAAAGGCGCTGTGGGATAGATGCAGCATGCCACATCAAAATGCATGTCACGCTTCTCATATTCCGCCAGCACTTCCGCCAGCACGTCATTGGTGGTGGCAAAGTCTCCGGAAGTCGCCTCACTGCGGAAAAACGGCACCTCTGCACCGTACTTTTTCGCAATCTCCGCAATCTCCGTATCGTCGGTGGATACCATCACATGGTCAAAAAGTCTGCTGGACAATGCCGCCTCGATGGAATATGCCAGAATCGGTTTTCCACAAAAATCTCTGATATTTTTCTTCGGGATCCGCTTGCTCCCACCTCTGGCGGTGATAATCGCTAATCTGCTCATTTTCCTAACCTCATCTTTCTCATGCCCCATGGCCGCCCTTCAGGCCCGTAGCTTCCATACAAACTGCCGGATCCTGTAATAGAGATAGAACCGCAGATCGCTCTTTTTCTGCATGGCGATGAATTTGCGTTCCTCCGGCCCGGTATATTCCAGATAATATTTGTTCCTGTCGAACTCCGGAAAATGTCGTTCTGTCCCCTCCCGTAGTTCTTTTACAAAAGACAGCTTCGGCTTCTCCACTCCCGACAGATAGGAGAATAAAGTGATCACATAATACAGCTCCGTAAAACGGTATTCGATCTGCTCCCGGTATTCCGCAAGGAACCCTCTGTTCTCGCATTCCATGTACAAAAGTTCTGCTGCTTTCATACGATCACGGCATTTTTCCTCCGTGATGTGATGTACCGTGGACACCGCATGCTGGTAATAATAATACAGCGGTTCCTCCACTCTCTCAAAACGTCGAAAGTACAGGCTCCACAAGGGGCCTGCACAGTTGTCTTCGTAGAAAATATGCTCCGGAAAATCCAGATGATTCTCCCGGATCACACTATGTTTGTAAATTTTCAGCACCATACTGCCGGGACGCATGAACAGTCTCTCATGCTTTTCCTTCGTCAGATCCCCGGTCTGATCCGGTGTATTGTTGACGATGACCTTCCCGACCTCAAAGGTATGATGATCCACCAGGCTGTAATCGCAGCCCACCAGATCCGCTCCGGTTGCTTCCGCTTTTTTCAGAAGCTTCTCGTAATAGTCCGGTGACACCCAGTCATCACTGTCGATGAAACCGATCCATTCCCCCTGCGCCACCCGCAGTCCGGCATTTTTGGCACCGCCCTGTCTTAAGTTCACAGGGTTCGGAATGACACAGACCAGCTCCGGATAACGCTTCTGATAATCCAGCAGGATCTCCAGAGAATCGTCTGTAGAAGCATCATCCACGCAGAGGATCTCATAATCGTACAGTCCCCGGATGGTCTGTCCCACCAGGCTGTCCAGACAATAATTCAGTTTTCCCTCCGTCGCCATATTATAGACGGGCACGATGATGCTCAGTTTTTTACTCATAGGCGTTACAGATTTCCCCGTTCTATTTTTGCTCTGCCGTCTTCTACCCGGTAGACAATGTCACATTTTTCAATGGTCTGCAATCTGTGGGCGATAATGATCAAGGTCTTGCGGCCGTGCAGTCGGTTGATAGACTCCATGATGGCTGCTTCCGTATCATTATCCAGTGCGGAAGTGGCCTCATCCAGGATCAGTACCTCCGGATCATTATACAGCGCTCTGGCGATACCGATACGCTGTCTCTGTCCTCCGGAGAGGCGGATACCCCGCTCGCCGATGCCAGTCTCCAGACCTTCCGGCAGAGTCTTGATAAATTCATCCAGCTGTGCCTCTTTCAATACTTCCCACAGTCTGTCCTCATCAATCTTGTCCTCCGGCACACCGAAGGCTACATTTTTACGGATGGTGTCATCCAGCATGAAGATCATCTGGGGGATGTAGCCGATATTCTTCAGCCATTTCCGGTAATTGCCCGGTTCCTTTACATCCACGCTGTCTGCATAGATATGTCCCGTACTGGGCTCCAGCAGTCCCAACAGAATATCCACCACGGTACTCTTGCCCGCGCCGGAAGTACCCACGATACCTACCGATGCACCCACCGGGATCTTCAGATCCGCATGGTCGAAGATCAGACGCTCCGTATTAGGATAGGCATAAGTAATATCTTTCATCTCGATGCTTTCTTTTACATCCAGCTTTTCATCTTCATCGGTAGCAAAGGACATGTCGATATTCTGTCCGTTGATCTCATCCTGTAAATTATCGCTGACACCCATGAAGAAAGGTTCAAAATAGGCGATGGAATTGATCTGGTTGTTGATACGGTTCACGCAGGGCAACAGTACCAGTGCCGCTGCCGCCAAAGTTCCGAACACTGTCAGCATATTTTCTGTAGGCACACCGGTGGCCACCAGAAAGATCATGTATCCTACCATAGTGGCAACGCAGGCTGTCTCGATCAGCAGCTTCGGCACCTGATTGTACAGGCTGTAACGCTGTACGGCATCCACGTAGCCTTTTCCGCATTTGCGGTACTCGGATACGAAATACTGCTCCTTGCCGGAAATCTTTACTTCCTTGATACCCTGTACCGTCTGGGAGATCCATTTGAACAGACTGCTGTAATAGTCCTGATTGTCCTTACCGGCCTTGTACATGATGGGCTTCAGCACTCTCTTGATCAGCCACATCAACAGAAGCAATACCACCGCCATCAGGATCGTCATGGTACCGCTGGAAATAAAGCAGTAGCTGATGACAAACAGGGAAACCACGCTGTCGGATAACAGCTGTAACAGTGCCAGGATCAGTGCATACATATTGTTGACATCGGAAGTGATACTGCGCTGTACCACAGCGGTATCCGCATTCAGATAAAATTCATAACCTCTGCGCAGGTAATTACGCATCATGCGCTCGGAAGTGCGGAACTGGTTCGTATAGACAAAGGATAAAGTCAGCTTCTGCTGTACATAAGTAAACAGGTTCTTCACCACAAATACCAGAATCAGCAGCACCATGACAATAATGGAGAACGTACGATAGCTCTCCACACCCATGATCTCATAGCAGGCTTCCGCCACCCGGCTGTGTTGTACCGCTTCGGGATCAATGACGATCTGCATGACCTCCACCAGCATTCCCACACCGGCAGTCTGCAAAAAGGCACTGATCACCATGAGGATAATGAGTCCCACCATGGTTCTTTTCTGTTTTTTGTCCAACAGGACACGTAATTTCTTGATGATCTGTATCATTGACGGTCTCCAAACTTATATCTGTTCATTCTGTCTGTGGATCAGTGGATCCTCATAGGCATCCATAAAATCAGGTCCGAGGCGTACCGCCTCATCCGCAAAAGGAAGTCCCTTTACCTCCGTAAATATGGTTACCACCTTTTTAAAACGCAGATTCGGGAAAAAGTTCAGCATCTCCATGGGCATGGATGCATCGAACTGGGGATATTCCGCAAAAAGCTTCTGGTAATCCAGCAGGTCTCTGGGATGGGGCTTTAAAAATATGGTGCCCTCTTTTTCATACATTTTGATAATATCCCGGAAGATCTGTTCTCTCACATCCAGTGCGCATACCGGATCCGTGAGGATCAATATTTTATCTCCCACCTTATTGCTCTCTTCGATCTGGTGTTCCAGTTCGTCTTTATTTCTCACGAATGCCTGCAGGAGCAGCTGCTTATCCTCCGCTGTCAGCCGGTCTTCCAGCGGCTTTCTGGGAAGTTCGATATACCGGGGACAAGGATAGCGGATGGCGGAAATGTCATTTACTTCCATATCCATGCAGTATTTTCCGTAGCCGTTCTGAACAAAGATCAGGTTCAGATACATGGACAGGAATGCCTTGATCTTAAAATGTCCACGGTTGTCATATCGCGCCGCGTCAAAATTCTTGAGACAGTTCAGGCCGTCTTCCACGGCATGATAGCGGATATGGTTCTGATTCAGGTAGTAGCCGATGGGATCGGAATCGCAGTAGACATAAATGTCCTTGTAAGTCCGAAGATCTACCGGCACATAAGAAGCCTCGAGTCTGGCATACTCCTTCGTAAAGCGGATCCGGTTCTTCAGATTCCCCAGAAAGCTTCCGGTGTCCTCCCGGTATTTTTCCAGTTCCGGGAAGAAATCTTCACGCTTCTCATCGAATTCCAGTACCTCTTCGAACAGTCCCGTGCTCTCCACCCGGGATTTCAGGTTCTCGAAATTATTAGACATTTTGGACAGCACTAAAGTAGCAGCCCCTGCTTTCTTCGCAGGATCTGCCTCCGCCCTTAATTTCAGTTCTTTTAAAAAAGTCACATATACATGATAGTATGTGTGACAGATATAGATTCTGTCTTTCATATATAATCTCTATTATTGCTTATTGCCGTATAATTTAGTAACTATTCACTCCCCATCCGCAGAATCGCTGCAATGCGGATTCCATGAATAGTTACACTATAGCACACTTTTCTCTTCCAGTAAAAAATCTTATGAAATTTTAAGAAAGTTGGGGCAACAGTTCAGCCATAGGATGGCAGAATTGGCGCGTGGGTGCTTGCACACAAGGCAACGATTCTGTCATTCTATGAGCGGAACGCAAGGCCAACGAAATAAAAGATGAGCCGCGATGCGGCGCCGGCTGCGAAGCAGACGCTTTTATGAATTGGCCTTGCGCTGAACTGTTGCAACGGCTGAACCTTTACAATCTATACACCCAGATCCCCCAGTAAGAGTCTTCTGTTTCAAAGTATCCCACAAGTTCCATGCCCATCCTGTCGGCATCGCCGATCTCAGCTCCGGAGAACAGGTACTCACATCCCAGTTCCCGCAATGCCTCCATGTCAAATTCCAGGCCTTCATAGACCAGTGTGTTTCCCTTTTGCAGGCGCATGTAATTGCCGGTAATGCTGTTGAACAGATAGCAGCGGTTCCCCCATGTATCAAAGTATACCCGCACTTCTTCGTTTTTCTCAATCTCCGGTGCAATAACTTCCCGGAATCTGTGCTTGTACTCCAGAGGATAATTGTTGGAATATCCGTCCACCGTATAAAAACCATGCATCAGTGCCGGTGCGGGACTGACTCCCAGATGCGCCACTCGATAGGTGCTCTTGTCCCGGCCAATCGCATCATCGATCTCCTGCATCAGATCCTCTGAAAACCAGCTTTCCCAGGAGATATATCCCGTGATTCCGGATCCGTTATTGATCTGGTTCACATTGAGATACATTCCGGAATTCACTTTCAACAGCTGAAGCGTCGGCAACAGACACACTGCCAGGATCACCAGTTTTCCCGGCAGCATCCTGCTGTCGGTATGCGGCACTTTCGTTCTCCACAATACCGCTGCCGCCAGTGCGAACTCCAGATACCAGTCCGCAGGATACAGCCAATAGAACCGGTGGATCTGAAAATAGTGTAAAAATCCCGTAACGCTGTTTTTGAAATCAACGACCACCGTCATATGACAAAATGCATAAAACAATGCGATGCCGATCAGGAATAAAAAGTTGATAACAGCCGCCTTGTATATCATTCTGTCCGTTTCTTCCTTTTTGCAAAATGCTCCCAGAAGCAGGAATATGACAATCGGCAGGATCAGATATTTATGTAAGGACGGTGCGTGTTGTGCGCTGTTCCGGAAGAGGCTCCAAAAAGTCTCAAAAAAGGGAGTCGCGGAAGACACCATTTCTTCCCGGTGGCTGACATAACTGCTGTCTCCTACCAGAATCTCCAGGATCAGTGACCAGTTGACAATGACATAAGTCACCAGCAATTCTGCAAATCCCAGAACCGGCCATTTATTCTTTCTTTTTTGAAAGAAGGTAACAAGGAGTGCCAAAAGCCACAATCCCAGCACCACATAACCGGTATACACCAGGTGGCTGGTCAGGCCGAACAGTAACGTACACATCAATGCGGGAAGGATTCTTTTCCGTTTCCACAGGCACAGAAAGGCATATGCCACCAAAGGAATGCCGAATTCTGAAAGACCGTAGACCGGATATAAGGGCAGCACACAGAAACATGCCCCGGCTATCACCGCCAGAATACTGCTCTCCGTGCTCTCCTTTACCAACAGATACATTCCCAGAAACGCCAGCACAAAGCTGATCATATATTGTGTAAGAAACGCCACCTTGGCAGAAAACAGACAATACAGCGGCAGGAATAAAATGGCCGATGGCTGCATACCGCTGGCATTGACTCCGCCCAGCATCTCCGGATATACCGTACTGCCGTCCCATAAATGTCTGGCGGGAAGCATATAGTTCATAATGCTTTCATCCAGCTGGTCGTTGATCTCAAAGATGCAGCCATCCCCAAGAATAAAATAGGGGAAAAAAAATACAACCACGATCAAAATTCCGGTCCACCAGAGAGGAATCCTGTCCAGCCACAAGAGGAACCGGTTGATCTGTTTGCCTATTGCAGGTTTTTCATCAGAAGTGAACAATAATATAGTCCCCCTTATCTACAATATACCCCTCCTGCGGATATTCCGGCAGATCCAGAGACTCTTCTTCCGCTGCCGCATAGAGGCTGATGTCCTCCAGAGCCACCAGCTGATGCCCGTGCATTTCAAAAAATTTCACCAACTCCGCATCGGAATCAAAGGCATAGCGTCCCCAGTCGATAACAGACAATGCCGGTGTCTGTGCCACCCACACTCCTCTGGATCCACGATTGTATTTATCCAGCAGATCCGGGTCCACCAGATCCGCCAATCGTTTCATCTTATAATAAACAGGGCTGCTGTAGCTCACATAGGCATCCTGAACTATGCTGTAGGGAATATCATAATTTCCCGTGAAGATCACCGGTTTTGAAGTATCAAAGTCCCGTTCCAGATCCATTGCAATCTGATCCACGGTCTTCACTGCCGCATCATATTTTTTCTTGTCAATATAGAACCATCTGGTCATATCCATACACTGGTTCCAGAGGATCACCGCCAGCACCAGAACTGCAAGTGCCCTCACACCAGCAGAGATTTTTCTGCCAGCCGTATTCTTCGCTTTTGGGGACATAGTTCCCGTCAGCTGCCAGATCCCATACACAAAAAGCAGCGCTCCGTATCCACAGAAGACCGGCAGGAACTGTGCCGAACGGTACAATGTGGCTTTTCCTTCAATGAACAGAAGAGAAAATGCTGCCAAATAAGCGGCAGGCAACAACAGAAGTGCCCACAGATCTCTGCCGCGGATCACCCGCACCAGCGTCACCACAAGGATCACAGCCGCTGATAATATAAAAATCCGGATCGGCAGATAAGCATAGGCAAATACCCCATACAGCACAAAGGTCCTCTTGAGGATCATGGCAAGCTCCCCGAAAGCCCCCGGCTGCAGCATCCAGCCCAGCATTTCCGTCACGGAACGCTGTACCGCCTCTCCCCGCAGATATTCCAGGTGAAATGCTTTCGTCACTACCACGATCATCACACTACGCAGCACAATGGCCACAAGCGCCGCCACCGCACCGGCCACCAGTGTGGCAAATATGTCCTTCTCCTGACGTCCCCGTGCGATCCGCTCCGTCAGCAGCAAGAGCATCAGCCCCGCCAGCCACAGGATCATAAAGGACTCGTAACATCCCATGGCGATCCACAAAAAGACTGCCGCCGTCAGGATCTTAGCCACTGCCAGGCATCCCAGTTTCTGCCGGATACCGGATCCTTTTTGCATTTTCCGGGTACTGCTCTGCCATTCCCTGACACAGCACAGGCTGATGCCACAGCATAGATAGCCAATGGCGATACCGTTATGCAGGAAATAAGTAAAGACTTCACTGATCAGGGGACTGGAGAGAAAGACAGCACCGAAGAAAGCATAGCCTGCCGTCGGAACCTTCTCTCCCAATACAGAATAAAACAATGCAGACCAGACGACCGCTGCCAGCACCAGTATCACAACTGCCGCAAAATCCGTCACGAAGGGAACAAACTCTGCCAGCGATACCACCTTATTCAGCAAAAACAGAACCCACCGCCCCACAATGGCGATCAGTCCTTCTTCAAAATAATATAAGGATGGCGTATCATCGATGCCGATGGTTGCATTTGTCACCTTATAGCCGTAGGCACACACCGCTGTCAGTAACAGGATCCCCATATACAGGCGGTTCTGCTGGAAGTGTTTCCCGTAGCTCTTCCATTTCTGCATCACTTTTTCCATGCTTTTCATCCATTCCTTTTTCTTATTCGTCCATTACTGTGCTACTCTTCCTCCAGCTTCTCCAGTCGAAAGATTGCAAAATCATAATACATATAATGAAATTCCAATACCTGTTCATAGCTGTACTCATCTTCCATTTCATTGGGGTAGCCCCCCTGGAAGCAGATATACCACAGATTATCATAAGCGTCCAGCTGACTGTAACTGCTCAGTGCTTCCGTATTCACAAAAGGAAGACTGTACAGCTTATATGCGATCGTGTAGTAATGCAGTTCAGGATGATACACATTCAAAAAGATCGTATGCGTATACGGTCCGATGATCGCATCATTCTCCGTCATGTATTCCTCCACGAAATTCTCGTAGGTTTCCAGACCGTCATCATATTCCAGCCTGATCTCGGAGGTATACTGTAACAGGAAGCAGAGACCTGCCGTTCCCAGAAGGCCTGCAGCCCATATTTTCCTGCTTTTGCCTTTTGTGTTCTCCGTGATCTGTGCAAATCCCACGGCATACCACAGCATGACAAAGCCCATGCCCGGGAATGCATAACGGCCCATAAAACAGTTATTGACCGTAGCGGAGATCACGCCTCCCACGATACCCGTCAGGGCAAATGTGCCAAACGCGATGGCCGGTGCAATGTTATGATTCTGTCTCACCCAGTCCACGGCTCCGTAACTGAGTACCAGACATAATGCCATTCCCAACAGTACGACAATGCCGATGGGAGTCTCCACCGCTGAGAACCATTCCTTACAATAATCCATCACGGAATACAGCGTTGCCAGTTCCGCAGTGGAACCGTCATCGTAGCGCATCCGCAGGACAAATTGCCGGATCGTCACCGCCAGCCAGGGAGAAAACACCAGCGCCACCGTAAATCCGGAGATAAAATACCCCTTGATCAGCTCCTTCTTATGGCAGATCAGGATCACTGCGAAAAACAGCAGATAGAATAAAAACGTCTGGATCAATGCAAAGGTATGACAATATACCGTGCCGATACTGGCGATGCAGAATACGATCCATTTTTTCCGGGCCGGCTCTCTGAAAATGTCATAGGCAGACAGTCCCGTCAACGTCAGAAAGAACAGGGCCACCGCATACATTCTCACATTTCCCGCCTGTACACTGAAGATCGGCATCAGCAGGGAAAACAGCATAAAATACACCGAAATCTTACGATCAAACAATTTTGCCACATAATATTTTCCCAGCAGCATATATCCCAGCATGAACAGCACGGACATCAGCTTCAGTGCCCAGAAATGGGTTCCTCCGCCGCACAGATGATAGAAGATTTTTAACAACACATAGTAAAACGGTGAGTGATCATCCGTGGCTGTAATATAGATCAGCCGCTTCCAGGGCAGGGATACCATGGATGCCGAATAAGCCTCATCATACCAGAGGCTGTTGGTAATGCAGAAGGCTCCCCAGAGAAGCAGTGCCGCCACCGGCAGTCCATGCCACAGCAGTGCCCACATATTGTTCTCTGTGAAATTATGCTGTTTTCTTCTCTGTGTCTCCATTACGTCCATAGTTTCTTCCCGTTCTGTCTTTTTTTATTTCACATATCAGATTTCAGATCTTTTATCAGTATCTCCGGTACAGCACCATATCCGCATCCCTGCCGAGCTCTTCATACCCTGCCGTCCGGCACATTTCATCGATGGCTCCACCGCTCACCGTTGCCAGATAACGACTCTGCAGCTCTGTCAGATGCTCCGTAATATATTCCCGTTCACAGCAGCTGATGCCAAAGCCCTTCGGTGCACTGTACAAAAGCTGCCATTTCAGATTCTGATGGCCCTCCGGGGTCTCATCTCCGAAGGTCCAGATCACTACATTCTCATAATTCGGCACCTGTTCTGTGTCCATGGCCAGTTTTTCCGAGAAGATTTCCCGCCAGTACTCCACCTGTTCCTGCCGTTCCTCTGTCACATAGGGAATCTGATAGTCATAGGGCTCCACCGCCTTGAAGCTGTACAGATACAGGAAAGCCGCTCCCAGAAGCACCGCTTTCTTATAATATCTGGTCTCCAGCATACTGACGATGAAAATGCCTGCTGCGATAAAGGTCAGGAAATGTTTGCTGCCTTCCACCATTTTGTACATGAGCAAATGTGCGAACAGCATGGCGATGAGGCTCAGGGCAAAATGCACTTCAATAACCAGCTGGTTGTGCAGTTCCCGTTTTCTGTCCTCTGTCAGTGTGTACGGTCCGAACAACGCCTCCCGTACCTTCTTATCCTCCGGCTCCATCGCGATCCGTTCCACCCGCTTCGCCCGGCGCAGTGTGCGGATGTCCAGAAAACTCTGCACCAACAGGATCAGCAGCACCAACAGATAACCGTCAAAAAAGGCTCCGGAAGCCAGGCCATTCCGTCCCCCTTCGATACAATGTCTGTAGAATTCCAGTCCTTTCCAGTAAAGTGTTCCGAAAAGGTTGCGGAAGCCCGCGCCAATCCCATCAGTGAAAAAGGTAGTGATCCAGTCCGTATAAAACAGCGGTGTAAAATATTCCGCTCCCAGATAATGTTTGATCAGGGCATAGGTAATTCCCGTTGCCGCCACTATCAGAATCGAGCCGATCCACCCTGCCTTTTTATTACGGCAGATCCAGAAATAGCAGGCCAGAGCCAGAAACAGCAGCATATAAGGCCGCATCAGAGTCAGCAGTACCGAGATCACGAGCATGGCGATCAGTTTCCCGCGGCTCTCCTTTTTCAGATAGCTCATGGCCAGTCCGTAGAACAGGATCAGCAAGCTGAAGCAGATCACCTCCGGCATACCGGACAGCATATATCTGACAAACAGAGAATACAGACTGAACAATACCGTCAGGATCCCCAACTGTTTCCAGGTGGGCTTCACCAGCCAGACAAATACAAACATGGTGATTGTCAGCAGCACGATATTGCAGATCACCGGAGACAGCAGATTCCAGCCGAACAGCAGTCCCCACAGGATCCAGGGGAATACCAGCACCGGACTCCATGCCGCAAAGGACAGCTGCAGCGCATGACTTTCGTTAAAACCGAAATATCCCCGGGGAAAACCGTAATTTACGATTCCCTCCACCTGCTTGAAATAGAATAATTCGTCGTTCCATTCCGAAGACGGAAGATACACCTGTCCGATGCTTCTTCCTTCCGCTGCCGTCCGTACCAGACAGCAGAGCAGGGGAAGCAGTGCCATCAGTACCGCTTTCAGCAGTGTCATATAACGTTTGTCCTGTTTCCACCAATCCACAAAACGTTCTTTCTTCATCCGTTTTCCTGTTACCCTTCTGTTTTATTTCGATTTACCGGTCTTCCTCACCCAGATGGATCTTTTCCCGGATCACATACTGGGGAGAATTATTCATGCTGATGTAAATACGTCCCACATATTCCCCGATCAGTCCCAGCATGATCATGATCATGCCGCCGAAAAATACCACGGCTGCCATCAGGGCACTAAAGCCCATGGGCACATTAGGATTCACCAGACGCTTGATAATGGTATAGATTCCATAGAGGAAGCCCATACCGGCACATCCCACACCCAGTGTAGTGGCAATCCGCAGCGGTTTCACCGAGAATGCGGTAAATCCGTTGAACCATAAGCCCAGCAGCTTTTTCAATGTATATCCGGAACTGCCTTCCTCTCTTTCCCTGTGACACACCGCCACATTGGTAATGTTTTTGGTGGCCCGGAGCACCAGTCCAATGACATAGGGGTAGGAATTCTCATAGCGGATCATATCCTCCACCACGAATCTCTTCACTGCAAAATAGCTGGAAATATACAGATCCGCCGGTTTATCCAGCATCATCCGGGTCATCAGCTCATTGACCTTGCTTCCCATATTCCGGAATGCGGAATGCTGTTTATGTTCGTAGCTGGCGTAAACGGCATCGAAACCCTCTTCCAGCTTGCCCAGCAGCTTGTCCACTTCATCCGCCGGTGTCTGTCCGTCATCATCCAGACACACCACGTAATCGCCGTCGGAATGACGAAGTCCCGCCATCAGTGCGGCATGCTGTCCGAAATTCCGGGCAAAGCCGATTCCCTTGATATTGTCATATTTATCACACAGATCCCTTATGGTTCCCATGGTATTGTCCGGGGAAGCATCGTTCACCAGAAAAATATCGTATTCATACTGCGTGAGTTCCTGCATTTTTTCCCGGATCTCCTTCACCACATGGGGTAAGGTATGTTCCGAGCGATAACAGGGGATTACAAAACTTACTTTTTTCATAATTGTGTTCTATTCCTCGTTTTCCTGATCATTTCCGGAATTCACTGCCGCCATCCAGACGATGTCCCGGTAGTCGCCTTCAATACACACATCGTCCCGCAGCAGGCCCTCTCTGCGAAATCCCGCTTTTTCATAGCTGCGGACCGCCTGCCCGTTCTCCGACAGAGCCCGCAGATACACTCTGTGCAGCTGTTCTTCCTCGAAGCAGTACCGGAGCATCAGCTTTGCCGCTGCCGTACCGACACCTCTGCCTCTGGCATCGGCCTCTCCGATGAAAATACCGTATTCCGCCTTGTTATGATGTCTGTCAATATCCCGGATATAGACGGATCCCAGTGGCTTGTCGTTTGCCAGATCACAGATGATCATCTGCACCACATCGCCGGTCTCCACATGGGTCCGGATCCAGTTCTCATGGGACTCTCTGGTAAAAAGAGCCTGATAGATAAAATTTTTCCGCACGGCATCACTGTTGCGCCATGCCACGATCCGGTCGGTATCCTCACGGGTCATCAGCCGTAAATAGATTCCTGCTCCGGTATCCCGGTAAACTCCGGGAATCCGTTCCGGCGCTATCCGCTTTTTTATTTCTGTCCGCATGGTATCCTGCATAATATTCACTCCTTATGCCTGTCTGTAGGCATTGCACAGATCGATCACTCTGGCGATCTCATCCTCCCGCATCTCCGGGAACAGCGGCAGGGTCACGCAGTGTGCGGCCAGATATTCCGCATTGGGACAGTCTCCCGGCTGATAGCCCAGATTGGCATAAGCCTTCTGTAAATGGCAGGGTACCGGATAATGCATGTTACATTCCACATCATTTTCTGCCATATACCGGATAAAGTCCTCATGATCCGGCAGCGTGATGACAAACAGATGGAAAACCGGAGTGGTGTTCTCCGGATGTCTCTGCATGGTGATCAACGGATTTGTGATCTCCTTCAGATAACGATGTCCGATCTCCTGCCGTCTCTTCGTCCACTCCGGCAGATATTTCAGGCTGACACTCAACACTGCCCCCTGCAGACCTTCCAGCCGGTAGTTGTAACCGATCTCATCATGATAATACCGCACATCACAGCCTTGATTCTTCAGACGGTCGATATGCTTATAATATTTTTCTTCCTGACAGGTAACACTGCCGCCCTCACCAAAGGCGTAGAGGTTCTTGCCCGGGTAGAAGCTGAAGCAGGCCAGGTCTCCCAGCGTTCCCACATTTCTGTCCTCAAACTTTGCTCCGTGAGCCTGGGCACAATCCTCCACCACAAACAGTCCGTGACGGTCTGCGATCTTGCGGACTCCCTCATAGTCAAAAGGCTGACCGTAGAGGTGAACACCGATAATGCCTTTCGTCTTTTCCGTGATCTTAGCCTCCAGTACGGAAGGATCGATCTCCCAGGTATCCGGCGTACAGTCTGCGAACACCGGTGTGGCTCCTGTATAGCTTACCCCCCATGCAGTTGCTATATAAGTATTGGCCGGAACGATCACTTCATCCCCGGGGCCTACGCCCAATGCCAGCATTGCCAGATGCAAAGCGGAGGTACCGTTGTTGACACCACTGGCAAATTTGCTTCCCACATAGGCGGCAAACTCTTTGTCAAAGGCATCTGCATATTTTCCGCCGGAAAAAGCGGTCTCTTTACATACGTTCTCAATGGCTTTCCGGTAGGCTTCCGCATGCGCCTCCACATCTCTTGTCAGATCGATTCTTTTAATATGTGCCATGGTATTATCCTTCTTTCTTCCGTTTCCGGGGCAAAAGCCCTCAACCTTGATGCCTACGGATTGTTCCGTGCTACGCACTTATGCGCGAGTTCATGTGGGCTTAGACCTTTTTCCCCTGGCATCTTATATATGCTTCTTAATATAAAACTCGTTAAACAATCTTGCAATCTGTACCAGATAATTACAGATCGTCTTAAATACCTTAACGGTAGTATTGTAATCTTCCTGCCACTCCACCGGGTAATCCAGGATCTTCACGCCCCGCTTCTCCGCCCGTAACAGGAATTCGATCATATAGAACCAGCCGTTATCCTGACTGCAGCCCGCAATCAGGGAAAGAGCAGTCTGTCTGCGTACAAAGGTAAAGCCGCAGATGGCATCCGTGGACTTCATCCGCAGGAACAGTTTCAACAGAATCAACAGTCCCTGGGACGTGATCCTGCGATACCATTTTCTTCCCTTTGTATCGGATTCTCTGGCAAAACGGCTGCCGTTAATGTATTCGATCTTAGGCTGTGTTTTTGAAGATT
>OGOW01002284.1_pt1 | contig 15576 bp, 15 predicted proteins | sample 1552781 | NCBI WGS metagenome assembly OGOW01 (sample SAMEA2580145, study PRJEB22360) | human gut metagenome | biome: human gut; feature: human-associated habitat; material: faeces | place: Denmark | collected 2008/2010
GAGTACTTGCGTGGTAGCCCTAGCTTCCGGGAAGGGATACTTACCGTGCATGTCGGATACGAAATATTTACGGAACGGGATTAATAGCAAGATCCCGATGATACCTCCTAACAAGGAACTCATGAAAACCTCGAAGAAATTGACCGTGATCTCCGGATATTTGTCTTGCAGGATATAAAGGGCGGGCAAGGTGAAAATGGCCCCCGCCACGATCACGCCGCTACTGGCCCCGATAGACTGGATGATGACGTTCTCTCCCAAGGCGTTCTTCCGCTTGAATCCGCTGGACAACCCTACGGCGATGATAGCGATCGGGATGGCGGCCTCGAATACTTGACCGACCTTCAGGCCCAGATAAGCGGCCGCCGCGCTGAATATCACCGCCATGACCAATCCCCAAAGGACGGACCAAGGCGTAACCTCCGGATAGTGTTTGTTGGGAGACATAAGAGGCTTGTAGCTTTCCCCTTCTTTTAATTCTCGGTAGGCGTTTTCTGGCAGCCCGGTTACCTTTTCTTCATTTTCTGGTTTCACGATATTAAAATGTTAGATTATAAGTTCGTAATAGCTCCACCAAACGGGTGTTGGGTGACAAATTTATGTTTTCTGGCTGAGACATGCAAGGATTCTTTAGAATAGTTAGGGCAACCGTACCCAAATTATCTATATGAATTCTTGCCCAGTAGCGTATGAATTCTTGTTCGCATGCTGTATAATTCTACAAACCACGGCGTGATCTGTATAGACCAAGTCGTGGAATATACAAATCACGTCGTGGTCTGTACATCCCACGGCGATCATTTGGAAATAGATCAAGTAGTAAGTATGTTTGTATATGGCAAAAAGAATGTTTATTACTTGAGGACATGAACAATTATACCTAGAGCAGTTATAGTTGTACATATCAAGCAAGAGATGTGCGACTTGAATGGGATGGGGGAGAAGCCGAGTAAATAATTTGAGGTTTATCGTTAATTCGTAAATTCTTTCTATTTTTGTAGTCAAATACAGAAAGTAGATGAATCAAAGATATCCTTCAGCCTTGTTGGAAAATGCCGTGAATGAATTGGCTTCCTTGCCGGGGGTGGGGAGGAAGACAGCGCTCCGGCTAGCGCTTTATATGTTGCGCCGGGACGTCGGCTATACGGAAAACTTCGCCGCGGCCTTGGTCGCCCTCCGTCGAGACGTGAAGTACTGCAAGGTCTGCCATAATATATGTGATGATGAGGTTTGCTCTATTTGCGCCAACCCCAGCCGTGACCATTCCTTGGTTTGCGTGGTAGAGAATATCAAGGAGGTGATGGCGATAGAGAATACCGGGCAATTCCGTGGCGTATACCATGTGTTGGGCGGGATCATCTCGCCGATGGATGGTATCGGACCGGGCGACTTGCGTATCGACAGTCTGGTGCGACGTGTGGCCGAAGGTGAGGTGAAAGAGATCATCTTAGCATTGAGCACTACCATGGAAGGCGATACGACTAACTTTTTTATTTACCGGAAGCTATCCGGTTACGATGTGAGGATCAGTGTCATCGCACGTGGCGTATCTATCGGTGATGAGATCGAGTATGCCGACGAGATCACCTTAGGACGATCCATTATCAATCGTACCGAGTTCAATCTCACCTCTTCTAATTCATAAATCATAACTCATAATTAATATCCGGAATGACCTACGAAGAAACCAAGTTGTCCGTTATCATCGTTAACTATAATGTGAAGTATTTTCTGGAGCAATGCCTCTATTCTGTCCGTGCCGCCGTAACGGGGATGGACGCCGAGGTGTTCGTGGTGGATAATAACTCGACGGATGGATCTGTCGAATATCTCCGGCCTAAGTTCCCGGAGGTGGTTTTCATTGAGAATAAAGATAATCCCGGTTTCGCCAAGGCTAATAATCAGGCGATTCGCCAGTGCACCGGGGAATACGTGTTATTGCTGAATCCCGATACCGTGGTGGGAGAGGAGAGCCTCCGCAGCCTGTGCTTCCAGATGGATGAGGATCCGGAGATCGGGGCTATCGGCGTGAAGATGCTGAATGGGCACGGGGTATTCTTGCCGGAGAGCAAACGGGCTTTCCCTTCGCCTTGGGTGTCGTTCTGCAAGATATTCGGCCTTTCAAAGCTGTTTCCTAACTCTCCGGCATTCGCACGTTATAGCCTGCCGTATCTGGATAAAGAGCAGACGCATAAGGTGGAGGTGCTGGCGGGTGCGTTCATGTTGCTTCGCCATGAGGCGTTGGATAAGGTTGGCTTGTTGGATGAGTCGTTCTTCATGTATGGGGAGGATATCGATTTGTCTTATCGGATCGTGTTGGGAGGCTATAAGAACTTGTACGTGCCGGAACGGATCCTGCATTATAAGGGGGAGAGTACGAAGCATGGTGACTTGAGGTACATAAGGGCTTTTTACGGCGCCATGTTGATTTTCTATAAGAAATATTATCCGGGGTCCGGTTGATGCGGATACTGATCCGGTTGGCTGTCCTGCTGAAAGCTTGCTGGGCGACGATTTCAGCCCCTCTACGCAAGAAGGCTAAAGCGGTTAAGCATCGCCGCCTTTTGATCTTGTGTAGGGAGGATCATTTTGAGGAGGTAAAGGCCGTTTGCCTGAAAGCTATGCCGGATCTGGAATTCGTGAATCTCTGGGATTTGGACGTGGAGCGTGTGATGGATGCTATCTGTCGCAAGAACCAGATGAAAGGCTTTACGGACTACGCTTTCTGCTTCCCCGATGCCCGTTACGAGCAGATGCTCTTGTTTATGGACAAGCTCGTGAACAAGAAAGCGGTTTACCATATATATACGAAGAAGAGTGGTCGGCTTGTTTAAGTAATCCTTGGGTAAATATGTTATTGTCGAATGATAGAGTCCGTTTGAGGGCATTGGAACCAGAGGATCTGGAGTTGTTGTATCGTTGGGAGAATGATCCGGAGTTATGGGAAGTAGGGAATACCTTGGCTCCCTATTCCCGTTATATATTGAAGGAATATATTTATGATTGACTATATTATTTATACATCTAACGCTGGTCATACAAAAGACTATGCAAACATGCTTTCAAAGCAAATAAAAAAAGAAGCTTTATCTCTAGAAGAAGCACTTGAAAGAAAATTGCCTAAAGATAGCAAAATAATCTATATGGGTTGGATTAAATCAGCTAAAGTACAAGGCTATAAAAAAGCTAATAAAAAGTTTAATATCAAAGCTGTCGTCGGTGTTGGTATGGTTCCAACTGGTGATAATGAAGATGTCGTTAGAAAAAAGAGTAAAGTTAATGATAAAACTCCTCTTTTCACTGTTCAAGGTGGATTTAACTTAGAAAAGCTTACTGGTATGAATAAGTTTATTATGAAAGTAATGATATCTGCATCACAAAAATATAATCAACTTCAAGAAACTTCTAATAGCGATTTATTAAATATAATGAGCAAGGGAGTTTATACTGTTAAGCTTGAAAATTTGGCTTACGTCTTAAAATGGTACAAAATTAACGAAAGATAAAAGGCATAAATGATGCACTAAAGCATCAAATATGCCTATTTTTTATTGTCTAGTATTACCATCTAAAACAAATGGGAACATATATTTATATTGATCTTTATCACCATACTTATAATATCCACCATAGCCAGTTTCTTTTTCTTGCAAGCTATTTGGATCTATTACCTTACTATCTTTAGAAACAAATAGTGGCAATTCACTATAAGCAAAATCTCCATAAGATATTTCATCGCCATAATGAACCTTAGAATTTAAAATCCAACCTTTTGAACGAGCGCCATTTCTAGCAACAATACTCGATGCGTCTTTCAAGAAATCATAACTTTTTAATTTAGAAATTTTAGCTTTTTTATCTAATCTAATTGTTAAAAGGTCTCCGACTTCTAACTCTGTTGCATTAATATTTTTTACTGAATAGTTACCGTTAGATATTGAAGTACTATATTTTACTTTGCCAACTTTTTCTAAATTTAAATTAAAGTTAGATGAAGTTATTTCATCTTTATCAAAAAACAAGCCATATTTTATAGCTTCAGTTCCATCAGCCTTATATGTAATTAAAAACTGTAATTGATCTGATGTTTTAGAATTACATGCTGATAGTAATGGTGCCACTACCAAAAACAATATTAAAAGTACACTTTTATTTTTCATTATTTAATCTCCGTATCATTGTCTAATAAAGCTATATATTCAGAGTATGATGTTACTCCTTCTAATACTAATTTCTTTGCTGCTTCCTTAAGTGGAATCATACCACTACTAACGCAAGCATCATAAATAGTCTCCATGGAAAATTCAGGCATTTCAATAGCTTTTTTAATTGTTGGATTCATGTTTAATATTTCAAAGACACCTGTTCTTCCATGATAACCTGTATTATTGCAATTGCCACAAGATCCTGGTTCATATATTTGAACTGGTTCAGTCAAACCTAGTTCTTTCATTTCTTCAGGCGTTGTCATGTGTGGCTTTTTGCAGTTTGGACAAAGTTTTCTAACTAATCTTTGAGAAATAGCACCAATCAAAGCGTCAGCAACTAAGTATTTAGGTATACCCATATCTACTAAACGTGAAATAGTTCCATGAGCGCTATTGGTGTGAAGAGTCGAAAGAACCAAGTGACCAGTGATAGCGGCTTTTACAGCGATTTCTGCTGTTTCTTCATCTCTAATTTCACCGATCATAATAATGTTAGGGTCTTGTCTTAAAATTGCTCTTAAAGCAGCAGCAAAAGTCATGTTTACTTTAGAATTAACTTGGATTTGGTTAACTCCTGAAATGTTATTTTCAATTGGATCTTCAATAGTAGTAATATTTACATCTTCTTTATTCAAAGACTTTAAGAATGAGTACAAAGATGTTGTTTTACCTGAACCTGTTGGACCTGTCAAAAGTAAAATACCATGTGGATAGCTAATCATTCTTCTGACTAATTTTTCTTGTCTTTCATCCAAGCCTAATTTAGATATATCTGAATGATTATCAAAGGTATCAAATATACGAATAACTATCTTTTCTCCAAAAGCCATAGGAACTGTGGAAACACGGTAATCATATTTTCTTCCATCTATTTCCATAGTTATCTTACCATCTTGAGGAATACGACGCTCTGAAATATCCATGCCAGCCATAATCTTAAAACGAGCTAAAATAGCTGGAAATGATTCTGCAGGTAATTGAGTGTTAGTAAACAATTTACCATCCAATCTAAACCTTACTCTGACTAAGCCATCAAATGGTTCAATATGAATATCAGAAGCGCCTGTCAATGTTGCTTCTCTAATTATTGAATCTGTTAATTTAACTGTAGGAGCATCGATTAATTGTGACGCGTCAATTGTTACTTTTACATTCTTTTTTTCATCTGATAATTCGTTTGAAATTGCTGACATAGCATCAGCTCTTCTACGTCTATTATCAATATAACCAAGCATGCCGTTCATACTTGAAGTAGTAACAAGTTTAACTACTATTGGTTTATCAAAGAAGTATGATAAAGCATCAACATCGACAACTCTATATGGCTCATCAATTAAAACGACAAGTGAATTATTTTCTATAGCAAAAGGGATCATTCTATTGTCTTTAATAAAAGACATTGGAATTTTTGAAATAATCTCTTCGTTCAAATTATAAACAGACGTGTTATAAAATTCTAATGAATAAAACTCTGACAAAGCTTCAAATACTTTAGTTTCATCAACTACTTGATTTTTTAATAAACTAGTATAAAAGCCAATAGACTTTGCTTCTGATTCAGCTAAAATCTTATTCTTTGATTCTGGATCTATAAGTCCTTTTTGTACAAAGAACTCAGCAATTTGTTGATTAAGGTTCATATTTACCTCCTATACATCTAAATCAGGAATATCACTATCGAGATTTCCCATAGAATTTGTCATTTCCATAATTGGTAAGAATACAGCTAGTATAATTGTTCCAACTAATACACCCATGATAATTATAACTACAGGTTCAAGTATTGAACTTAACTTTTGAATGGAGTTAGCTAATTGAGCTGAATAGTATTTACTGACTGTATCGCAGACTTCAGAAAGTCTTGATGACTCTTCACCAACATCTAACATTTCTATAAGCATCTTTGGAAAAATATCACATTTTTCAATTGATGGAGCTATTCTTTTACCACGACGAATATCCTCAATAGCATAGACAAACTTCGATTCAAAGAATTTATTATCAAGAATTGGTATCAAAGCTTCCATAGAATCAATTACAGGCATACCTGAATCAATTAAAATTGAAAAAGCTGTAGTAAATCTCGTTGTAATAGTTTCAATTGTAACTGTTTTTAATATTGGAAGATGAATGGCTAAAAAGTTTCGACAATACTTTCCTTTTTGAGTGCGAGTAAAGAAGAAGACTAACAGCATAATAACAACTATAATAGCAGGTATTAAAATAAACCAATATTCAGTAAAGAAGTGAGATATAGATAAAACAACTCTAGTAATTCCAGGCACTTTACCACCATTTTCAAGAATTATCTTTTCAAATTGAGGAACGACAAATACCATCAAAACTACTGTAACAATTGTGACTACTACAAGTAAAAATAAAGGATAAACCATAGCACTTTTAGTTTTAGACTTGATTTTCTGATCGTTTTCTAAGTAATCAGCCACTTTGATAAGTACTTTAGTTAAGTCACCTGATAATTCACCGATATGAACCATATTGACAACAAATGATTTAAATATTTTTGGGTATTTTCTCATAGCATCAGAGATGAACATGCCTTTTAAAACTGAATCATATATATCAGAAATAACGTTTTTAAAATATGTTGAGAAATTTTGCTTTCTTAAAACATCCAAGCTATCAGCAACGCTGACACCAGCATCTAAAAGAATAGAAAATTGACGACAAAAGTTTGCAACTGCTCTAGGAGAAACTCTATTTGTTGCAGTTAAGAAGTTTGAACGTCTTTTTTCTTTAGCTATATTTGCTTCTAATAAGTATTCACCTTTATCTTTTAAGATACACTTGAGATCTTCATAACTCGAAGCTTCTTTGGTACCATCTTTTTTTATTCCATCAATGGTTATACTCTTATATTGAAAGTAAGGCATCTTTTCTCCTTTCTACGATAAAAAGCTAAGTATATAACTTAACAAATCGTTACTGAAATAAATCATAATTACAAAGGCAATTGCAATATAAGGACCAAATCCCCACTCTTCGTTTCTCTTAAGTTTTTTAATAGCTATTAAGATTATCATAACAATTGCACATATGACAGATGAAGCTAAAAATACAATAAAGGCTCCACTCCAATTTAGATATAATCCACAAATGCTCATAAGAATTACATCTCCTAAGCCAAGGCCTTCTTGCTTATAAAATAATATTGCTAAAAAATAGACAGCTAAGAATAAAACAGCAAATACTCCAAAGCCAATTAAATAATGAACCCATGGATAGTTTGGAGTAAAAATAATATTTAATACTAATTTAAGAATAGCTAACACACCTAATGTTATATTTAGCGATAAAGGAATAATTTTGTGTTCAGCATCGATAAAGGCGATAGCTACTAAAATTATGGCACTAATTGCTCCTATTACTGAGTCGACACCAAAACCAAGTTTTAAATAACAAGCTAATGATAATAAACCGCCTAACAGTTCAACAATAAAATATCTCGGAGATATTTTTTGATGGCAATGACCACATTTACCTTTTAAAAATATATAGCTGAAAAGCGGTATATTTTCATACCACTTGAGTTCAGCACCACATTGAGGACAATGACTAGCAGGATAAGCTATAGATTGTTCTAACGGTAATCTATAAATCAAAACATTAGAAAAACTTGCAAATACTGTACCGATAACAAAGAACAAAACTCCGATAAATATTTGAATAAATAAATCCATTATTTTGCTCCCTTTATAGTTAAACTTTTTAAAGTTATAGATGAATCATTAATTACAAATACAACATCTGCTTGATATCTTTTATAGGTCAAAGAAAAACTACCGCCTGTTTTAATATCAGTATCAATGTAATAAGTCATAGACTCATCAACATATTTTGAATTTTCTAGCAAACCTGAAATAGTACTGATATTTTCATCAATAGTTTTTGATGAATCTATATTTTCAACAAATAAATAGCAATCATTAGTTAGAATTCTTTTAACCTTATAAGCATTATTTAAAGAAGAAGAATAGTTTGAAGTATACAAAACAAGCTGACCTAAAAAGCCCATCATAATACCAACAAATGCCAGAATAGCGATGGTAGCAATTAATACAGCTCCTTTTTCTTCTCTTCTTCTCTTTTTCATATTTAGCCTCGTATTGTTACACTTTTTAATAAACTTTTTGTAGTTCCAGTTTTAACAAAACTGTCTATAGTTAATGTTGATCCGTCCAATGTATAGTTAAGTGTATAAAAACTATTTTCTTCACTAGAAATAACGTTAACATCTTTATCGTAAAATAATTTGTTTTCTACGATATCTCCAGTAACATTATTTATTTCATAATAATAAGTAGCGAAATTATCATGATAAAGTCTAAAAGTTTCAGTTATATCATTTACTGTTCTACTTATATTTGAATTTCTCTCAGCATTCTTAACTGTATTAGTCATAGGTACAATACAACCTAAAGCTACACCTGAAAGAATAGCAAATAAAGCTAACGAAACTACAACTTCAACTAAAGTGAAGCCTTTTTTAAAAAACTCTTTTTTAAATTTAGCAAAGCTTTTCTTAGTATCAAAGTTACAATAAGCTAATTCCTTTGCTTGAGTATAACCAACTACAAACGATGTTGTACTCTCTAAATACTTTTCAAGAGCGCTAGAAATGATGTTGTTTGTAGAAGTAATCTTTATTGTAGAAATTGAAGCTTTTTCAAGTCCGAATTCATGTTTAGCAATAACAGAAATTAATCTATTTTTAACTAAAGCACAAAATGTGTTTTCATCTTCTGAAACAGATTCAAATCCTTCATTGATAAAAACTGAATCAACCATAACTTTATTTACAATCAAGCTTATAACTGTATAGTCAGCTTCAATGTCAATTAAAGCACCAGAATCAAATTCTTCCGGATAATTTTGTTTATATCTTTCGTTTAAACAAACGCTTGATGTTGTGACATTTCCCATTTTCAAACCAATTTCACGTGACAACAAATCAAGTCTTTCAAAAACAGTAATAGGCAACAAAGTAGTTAAAATACATGTTCCTAAATTTCCATCTTCATGCCAGTTTTCAATATACACATTCTTCTTTTTAAAATCTGGGAAAGACATTTCTAAATCTCTACGAGAATATTGCACTATCTTTTTCTTGTTTATCTTTGGAAAAATGTTTGAATATGAGAAAACACTTTTAGATGCAACGACATAATTAATTTTTCCAACAATTGTTTTTCCTAATTCGTTTGCATCTTTTTTTATCTCTTCAGCAATCTTTCTTATTTCCATTGCTGAAGTTGAAACTATGTCTCCACCTTCAACTTTAAATTTGTTTGTCTTAATTATTTCTCCTGATTTTTGATCTAAATAAAAGCAATTAAAACAGCAAGTCAAATAAGTATCAACATATTCAATGCATAAGCTAATATTGTTATTTACAGTCTTTGCCATATTTTCTCCTTTCATCAGTATAGAGTCTTAATTAAAGACATCGATCTTTTGTTGTTGTCATAACTAATTTCAAATTTAATTAATTGTTTATCTTCATATTTTTCAAGATAAGTTATCGATATTTCTAAACTATTATCTTCAGAAGCATATAGACTTTTATCGTTATAAATAAGCTCATCAGTTTCAGAGTTGTAGTAAAGTGTATATGTGTTTTCTTCATCTGTATAATTTAACAAGTTATTCTCACTTCCAACACTTAAACCGCCATCATTTTTTTGATCGACAAACGTTGAAAGAATATAAGCTATTGAATTAGCATTTTGATAAGTCTTTCTATAAGTATCGATATTATTGTTAATTTTTATAAACATGTATAAAAAAGTAGAAGTCATTCCAGTAACAATTGCAATAAGTGCTAAAGTAACAACTAATTCTACTAAAGTAAAACCAAGCTTAAATCTTTTGTGTGACTTATATTTATTCATGATTTAATTATAACATTAAAACATTATTCAGTGATATATTTTAATTACTTTAGTAATTAATAATAGATATTTTTTATATAATTCGATCAAATTAGACATATATAACGATATAAAAATGCCTTTTATATTAATTTATCTACATTCGTAGCATGATTAGTTATTTTATGGCAATAAAAAACTGTGGCTTTTCACCACAGTCTTTATATTATCTTTTTTTGAGACTAGTTTAATTAATTAAGCAACAAATGCTACATCACCAGTACCAACTGTAATGGTATATGCAAAGCTATTGTGTTCGTATTTTAATGTTTTGATTTCTTTATCTGTTGCACCATTAGTAACACCAGTTTCTATAACTTCAGTAAGTTTTGCATCTGTTGGCATTGTCCAACCTGCTGTTGCTAAAGCAGCAATTAATGCATCAGCATCAGATTTATATTTACCAGTTGCAACAGCTGAATCTTCAGTTACAACTTCATAAGTAAGTGTAACTTTTGTTCCATCATTTGTAACACCTGTTGTTTCTTCATCAGCAGCAACAACTAAAATTAAGTTAGCAATATCTTTTGCTTCTTGCTTTGTAGCTGTCTTTCTAGCATTTGTTGTGAATCCGAAGTAACCAGCAACTGAAACAGCTGATAGAATTGCAATGATAGCAATAACTACGACTAATTCAACTAAGGTAAAACCTTTCTTTAATCTCTTCTTCATTTTAAAATTTCCTTTCCTTACATTAATGGAATTAATTACCATATACCTATATTTTAATCACATATTGTTCAATTGCAACATTTAATTACAAAAAAAGAAATAATTTTTGAACAATTTTCAATAAATTTATGGAATTCCATGTTATTTATATATGCATAGAGATAAAATTAATTACTTTTTATATTATTTTTTAAATCGTCAATATTCGGAACTTCATTAATAGTAACTGGCGTTGACTGACTTGTATATAGTTTAAACCTAAATGGTTCAGTTCCAGCTGCTAAAGTAATTAATCCTGTTAAACTTAAAGCATCAATATTCTTAAAGTCTGATAATAATTCATCTTCTATTTCAACTTCAGAGTAGTTTTTACCACCACCATACATTGCTATTCCACCATGTACATAAGTTTTACCGTTGTCGTTTATAGCAAATGATGTATCTTCTTTAGTTACATAATTTTCAACTAGTTCTTGTAAATTAAAGTACTTATTAACATCTAAATCATTACTAATAATTTGAATTAATGTCGAAGAATCAAGACTTTTGACATCTTTCCAGTCAAACATTTTTGTATTTCCTGTTATCTTCATATTAGTAGCATAAGATGTGCCTGCCATATTTTTTACTTCTGGGAAATATGCTCCAACGCTTGTTGTCGTTGCATCATATAGGAGTTGACCAGCAAAATGAGTGTCAATACCAATACTAAATAATCCTGATTTATATAAATAAGTATCGTTTATAGTTATAGAAGAATCTGAAACGATTTTTTTAGTGTTTGTATCTATTGGTAACTCCGGTGCTAAGAAGTTATTTATTTCTTCATCACTCATATTGCTTAAATCGACATCTTGAGTTGGCTTGATAACTGAGTTTGAACCTGCTTTAATTAAAAATTCTCTTCCAAATTGAACTAAGCAGTTATCAATCAATAAGTTTTCGTTTGAAAAAGATCTTATTACTGTTCTTCCATTAGATATTATTGAATCTTTAACTGTTACATTATTACCCATTATTTCTAATGTCGTTCCTACATAATCCAAGAATGTTAAGTCTTTAACGTTGCTACAATTTTTTATATTAACGTTAGACAATGTTATATTATCACCTTTTATTAGTGTTCCTATATTATCTTGTCCTGACACTTTAGCCATACCCAAAGCTTCAACAAAAGAGATTGGGCCTCTAAATAAATCGTTTTTACCTAATAGTGGAGCACCACCACCAATTATTTCACTTGGATAACACATTTCGTGCATGTTGATAGTAAATCCGTTACCATAGAAATCTTTTTTTATGACTAATCCAACTTTTAACTCTTTGCTCTTTTTTAATTCATCTGAACTTAAATTATTAAATTTGGCTAAGTTATCTTGATATGTAGTATCGTATGTAGACTCTATTGTCTCGTAATCAAATTCTAATTTATTATTTAAAACTCTACCAAATAAATTTGTATTTGAATAAGTAGCACTATTTAAATCCTTAGAATCTAGTAAGGCGTTTTCTTTGCTTTCAAAGTTAGTTCTTAAAACTACTTTTTCACCAGATTCAGATTTATTAGTACAAATCATTAGATCTTCATAATTATAAACGTTAACACCGTCAGGGACGACATTAAAAGTATATTCTTTTGAGATATTACTATTAGTAATAGAACTGACTTTTATCACTACGTCTTCACCATTGATAAAAGTTATCTTTCTATCTTTAACTTTTGCATTTCCTTTTATAACATCTATATCGACATTTTGATTTTTTGATCCAACTACTTTTATTTGTAGTTCATTTGTCGCTAATACTTTATTTCCATTTTTATCCAAATCATATTGACCATAAACATAATTATTATCGATACCACTATAAGAAAAGTTATCGTCATATATTAATATTTCTTGAGCTCCTAAACCTTTATCCTCGTATATATAAGCCTCAAAACTTGAATAAATAAGTTTATCGCTAGTATAAGCATTTACTCTAACATAACCTTCTTTTTTAGGAATTAAATAGTATTCGTCTTCTATACTTTCAATGTTTGCGTACTCTTCATTACTAACTGAGAATTCTATCTGAGCATTTGAAACGTTTTTAGGAATTGCGTAGGCGCTAAGTTTTAATTTTTCACCTAACTTTACTACTTCAAGTTTATCGTGCTCTAAAACTATTTTGTCAGCCTTAGTATCCGTAGGTAACTTTATTGATTTGCTAGAAGTAAAGACTATTAATGTTAATAAAATTGGTAATAACAATAATGAACTTATTACTTTATACTTCATAAATTCACCTCCAATTTATTTACTAATTTAGATATATTTAATTCTAAAACTATAAAAGAAGCTGCAAAAATAATAGCAGTTAATAACAAAGGAATATATAACATAATACTTTTTCCAACATAATAAAAGAATATCAACGATAAGAAGCTTGTTATACCAGGTACTAAGATTCCAAATAGTAATACAAAATCAGCTTTATGAGTTTTTGTAGGTCTTTTTAAATCTAAATATAAAATACTAGTTATCGTTACTAACACTAAGAATAAAACTGTAATAAATAAGCTAAGAGATTCGATAATGTTTAACACTTTGCCAACATATAAAGCTAACGCAGTTAAAGCTATAGAAATTAAAGACATGATACTTAAGCTCAAAAGTTTTATATTTATTTGTGTTCTATATGCGATTGGTGAAGTTTTAATTAAGGCAATATTCTTTTTTTCACTATAAATAGTGTTAGAACCTATCCCATTAATAACACAAGCAAAGACGCTAACAATCAATAACGCAAATGGATAAAAACTAAATGTTGAACCTAGTAGTTTAATAACGAGTTCTTTTAAAGCTAAACATATAGCTAAACAAATAAAGCTTAACGATAGCAACAAAGTGCAATATAAGAAAGAATTATTTGAATTTCTAAACATAACTATAAATTCTTTCTTTAGTTGAGCAATTTTAAAGTTATATACTTTTGCTCTCTTTTCTTTTCTTTTCAAATTTAAAGTTAATGAGTGATCTTTAATCCAACTATAATAAAATAACAAAGCTAAAACGCTTATAGTTAACAATAAAATACTTCCAAAAATAATAACAGTACTAGAAACTGGTAAGTTTTCACCAGTCAATATATTTTTTAAGAAGATTGATGGAATTAAAACATTATTAATAACACTTAAAATTTCCATATTTGAATCACTGAAAAGATAATTTAGTCTTCCTTCACTTATAAGGTCAATAAAAACTTTTAAAACGTAATAATAAGCTAAAGAAAATATCGACACTAAAACAATAGATAAGATTACTTGAACTATGGAATGATTTTTTAAAAATTCAAACAAATAATGTGCTGGGAAAGATAAGATAGTTGCAAAGAAAATTATCCATATCGGCTCAAAAAATATAGTTAAAAATAAGCCAAGAATTAAGCTAAATGTAAAAGCTGTTTTTAAGCCAAAACAAATTATTACAGCTATAAATAATGGCGCTAAAGAAACTAGCTCTTTAATATATAACGCAATATATTTGGAAATTACTAAGTCTTTCATTGAAATAGGTGATGAAAACACTAGTTCCATATCTTTTATATCGTAAATATTTTTATCAATCTTTTTTATCATCACTAAGCTTTCAAAAAAACCAATTGCTCCTAAAGTGAAGGCTAATAACTTATCGCTTACTCCATAGTTTACAAATCTAGCATTTAAAGCGTTAAATATATATATGATAACAACAAAAATAGCTAAGCAAATAATTGCATTTATTATAAAACTAACAATATTATCGTTTAGCTTTTTATGTTTAAATATTGACCATTCTTTTTTTAAAAGTAACTTAATCATCGCTATTTTCCTTAACTAGTTTAAAGAATTCATCTGAAAGACTAAATCCTTTTTTCAAATCAGAATGTAAATCGTATGTATTTAGTATTTTTCCTTTATGAATAAAAACTACTCTATCGCATATTTTTTCAACTATATCTATATTGTGAGACGTTAAAAATATAGAGTTTCCTTTTTCTCTATAATCTTTCATATAATCTATCAACTCTTTGACAGTTATAATATCTAACCCAGTCAAAGGTTCATCCAGAATCCAAAGCTTTGGTTCGTGAATAAGTGAAGCAATCATGGCAACTTTTTGTTTCATACCATGAGAATAAAACTTTATAAGTTTATTCATATCGTTTTTCATATTAAACTTTGAAACTAGCTCTTCATATCTAGTTTCAAAAGTCTCTTTATTTACGCCATAAATCGAAGCTGTGAAAGAAACGAATTCTTTCCCACTCATATCTTCATATACACACGGTTCTTCCATAATTAAACCAAAAGACTTTTTAGCGTCTATAGGATTTTTATCTAAAGAAAATCCGTTTATGATAATATCTCCACTATCATAATTAACAATATTTGTTAGACATTTAATAGTTGTACTTTTGCCAGTACCATTGCTTCCAATAAAACCAAATATTTCACCTTTTTTAACGTTAAAAGACAAATCTTTTAAAACTATTTTATCGCCATATTTTTTATTTAGGTGATCTACTTTTAAAATATAGTCTTCATCGTTCATAGGTTACTCCTTTGTTTGCATATAAAAACTTATGCTATTATAGCACGTAGCCTAAAAATTTCCAAAAGTGTGTTTTATTATTACTTATTTGTCGAATTATACTCTTTTAACATATTAAGTAAAATAATATAGTTTTCTCCGCATCTAATTGAATTAGATTTTTCCATTATA
>OGOW01002286.1_pt1 | contig 15569 bp, 17 predicted proteins | sample 1552781 | NCBI WGS metagenome assembly OGOW01 (sample SAMEA2580145, study PRJEB22360) | human gut metagenome | biome: human gut; feature: human-associated habitat; material: faeces | place: Denmark | collected 2008/2010
GTTTACCATTATCGCCCGCAATCGGACTGTTCGCATTAACCGACACAATCATATTGTTTGTATTTCTGTCAATCGCTACAGATTCCATTTCAAAACTAAAGAACTTTGATTTATCCAGTTCATTGTTAAAGGCAAAATCCGGAATTAAAACAGGATATTTCTTGCCATCTTTAAATTTCATTGTTTTAGTTCTGCTCATATCAATGTGTAGTACCCTGCTTCCACTGGTTTGCACATCACCATTAGGAAAATATTCCAGTTTTTTCGTCGTAACAATAAATAATCCGTATTTGTCACTGTAATTGATTCCCTGAAGCACTTCATAACCGGTATTCATAAAATATTTTGTTTGATCAACCACAACTTTTCCTGCTGAGAAGTGTACAATACACAGTTTATATATTTTTTTATCTTCTTCACCCTCTGCACCGGTTTCGGTAAGAAGAATAAACTGATTGCCTTTGTAATGGCTGATTGCGTTTGTCCGGTTTTCCCAGGTATACCTATTATAGGGCCATTCTTCAGATGTACTGCCCATAGTAAGCTTCACAACCGAATATTCACCTTTTCCATTAGGTTCCGCACAGGTAACATACAATTCATGATTGTATATATCCATTCCATTGGCATGATACAGACATCTTTTCTCTCCCGGTACTACCTTATTAGCCAGTCTTTTTACGCCCTTCGTACTGCTTGTGTAATCCTCAAATTCCCAAATGGCTGCTGCACACACACTCGGATTTGCGTATTTTCCATTTGTACCGGCTTTTATACCATACAACTTTTGGTTATTCTCATCAAATGCTAACGCACCAAAATTCGTTGCTATGATTTTTTTTCCTAAATCATCAACAAATATCTCATTGTCTACTTTTATTCCCTTGGAAAGAGCGCAGTTAAAACTATAAGTACCTTTTTCATAAGTAATTCCATTCAGGACAGAAAAACGGTCCTCTGCTTTCCCGGTTCCTGTAATTACATTTGCAGCCAGTACAAGATGACCTGCTTTCATACAAATAGATTCCAGATTATACTGCTTATACCCTTTCATCTCAACATTAATAACTCCGTCTGGAATATATGAATTCACATTACTTCTGTAATCCACATGTACAATTCTGTTTCTTCCGGCAGACAATTCAACACAGATGCAATTTCTCTTCTTGCGTGCTCCATTGATTTTTCTGCCGTCATGCCAAACTCATAGGCACTCGATGGATTCGCATATTCTTTTGCAAAATATGGCTCCATTGCAGCCAGAGTGTCCCTGCTCATCTTAGTAGTCGCTGCATTATCCATATATATTATCTTCCTTCGATTCATAATTTTCTCCTTTTCTGATGATAATCTTTCAACAAAATACTATTTATAATAAAACCTGAATATAATAAAAAAAAGTCAATGAGGTTGCCTGATGAAAAATACGATTATTAAGGGAACATTCATATTATCAGCTGCCGGAATCCTGACCCGGCTGATTGGTTTCTATTATAGAATATTCCTTTCAAATACAATCGGTGCAGAAGGAATTGGTCTGTATCAGATGATTTTTCCCATGTACGGACTGTGCATTTCCTTTGCCGTAACCGGAATTCAAATGGCAATATCAAAGTTTACCGCGGAAGCTGCCCGGACAGATCCGCAAAAAACTTTTGGAATCCTGAAAGCAGGCTTGTATCTCTCCTTTTTTCTGTCTGTTTTTATCTCCATACTGCTCTATGTTTCAAGCGATTTTATCGCATCCCGGATAATCGGTGATGCCCGCTGCGGACATCTTCTCAAGCTTTCGGCTTTTGCCATCCCGTTTTGTTCCATTCACGGCTGTATCATAGGATATTTCCTTGGAAAGAGCCGCACCGTCATACCTGCCGCTGCCCAGCTTGGCGAACAGCTCAGCCGTGTCGGTATTGTATTTTTCCTTTCCATGATGACTGGCAGAAAGCTTTTATCGCCGGATGCTGCCATGGCAGGTCTGTTTTTCGGTGAATTTGCCTCATCACTTATCTGCATCATCGCCCTGATTTCCGATATTTATAAATATAGAAAGAATTTTTCTGCCGACCTTTTTCAGGAACAGAAGCATGCTGTATCGGAAAACTACAAAAAAGAAATTCTTTCTCTTTCTTCCCCGATCGCATTCAGCCGGGTTATTACATCCGTTCTTCTTAGTCTGGAGGCCGTTCTCATCCTTTTCTGCCTGAAAAAGTATGGACTCAGTCATTCAGAATCGGTGCGCATATATGGAATATTAACCGGAATGGCTATGCCATTTATCTTTTTTCCCTCCACGATTACCGCTGCCATCTCGTCCATGATTCTTCCCTCGGTTTCTGAAGCCCAGGCCAGTGGAAATTATGTAAAGATTGCACATACTACTACCGTTGTGGTCAAATACTGTTTTTCCATCGGAATTTTCTTCGCAGCTCTTTTCTATTTCTATGGTTACGATATAGGTAGTGTGCTGTTCCACGATGAAGATGCCGGAACTTTTATCTCCATCCTTTCATGGCTCTGTCCATTCATGTATCTCGGTGCAACCTTAAACAGTATTTTAAACGGGCTTGGCCTGACCAAAATTACTTTTGCCGTAAATCTTACTGCATCCCTCTCCCGTATCGCATTTCTCTATGCCTTTGTTCCCCTCTTCGGTATCCGCGGATATCTCTGGGGGATTCTGTTCAGCCAGATCTGTAATGCCGCACTTCTCCTGTGGCTTGTAAAAAAATATACCCGTTTCAAATATCAGATCCAGCAGTGTTTTATCCTTCCTTTTTTCATAATGCTATGCAGTATTCTTCCATCTTTCCTGCTGAAAGCTGTATTTTATCCTGTTTTTCATGCCTGCCTCCTTTCTTTAAGCATATGCCTTGGTATTCCCTGTCTGATTTTTGTTTTTCTTTTGATAATTTGCCAGAAAGCTGGTTGATTATATTTTCTTCCTGTGATAAGATAGAGAGTATTAGATTTTGTCCGTGCAGGACAGATAGGAGTGAATTTTATGCCAATTAAAGTACAGGGCGATCTTCCGGCAAAAGCCGTTATAGAAAGTGAAAATATATTTATCATGGATGAAACCCGTGCAATCATGCAGGATATCCGCCCTTTAAAAATAGCTGTTTTAAATCTGATGCCCATCAAGCATGACACAGAGATTCAGTTGTTAAGGGCTTTATCAAATACACCTTTACAGGTTGATATTACTTTTGTATGCGTAGAAAGCCACATATCGAAAAACACACCAGCCAGCCATTTAAACCAGTTCTATTCAAAGTTTTCTGAAATCAAAAACCAGAAATTTGACGGACTGATTATTACAGGTGCACCAGTAGAACAAATGCCTTTTGAAGAGGTTAATTACTGGGATGAATTAACGGAAATCATGGACTGGTCGGACAAAAACGTAACCTCTACGTTTCATTCCTGCTGGGGTGCATTTGCCGGACTTTATTACCGCTATGGAATTGATAAAATACCTTTGGATAAAAAAATGTTTGGAATTTTTGAACATCGTGTATTACACAGAAAAGTTCCTTTAATGCGTGGATTTGATGATGTATTTCTGGCTCCACATTCCAGACATGTTGGAATTTCAAAGGAAGCTGTTGAAGCTGTTCCTGAACTTACGATTCTTGCAGAATCGGATATTGCGGGCCCATTTGTGATTCTCGGAAAAGACGGAAAGCATATTTTTGTAACCGGTCATCCGGAATATGACCGCAATACTCTTGACACCGAATATAAAAGAGATTTATCAAAGGGGATGGATATTGAACTGCCATATCATTATTATCCGGATAATAATCCGGACAATATGCCGCTTCTTACATGGCGGGCACATGCAAATGAGCTTTATACCAACTGGCTGAATTATTACGTTTATCAGGTAACTCCGTATGAATTGTAGGAAAATAGCTGTATTCCGCTGTTATAGCGGTCTATGGCTGTTTTTTTATTTTAAATGCTTGACCAGAACAATTATTTCCCTAAAAATCCTCTATTCCCCTCTTGACAATTCAATCAAATTGAATTATGATAGAGCTCTATTCGGGGTAGTAAAGGTTTCGACAGGGATCTTGCAGCCGGTGAAGCTATTCGTATGCAATGCGTTAAATGGCAAACTTAAATATAAACGCTGAAGATAATTTAGCTTACGCTGCCTAATGGCAGTTGTCTTACCTGTTAGACCTGCATAACGGACTAAGGCATCAAACCTGCAGGAAACGACATACATTAAGCTTTGCGTGTATGGGCGTAGCATGAAGCTACTAAAGCTGTCAGGGTGTTAGTTCCCGGATGGTGGAGGGAATGTCAAAGAACTGACTATAATAGTAGAAGAACGGGGAATGGATTTCTGGACACGAGTTCGACTCTCGTCTACTCCACTAATTTTCATAAGGAGGGACCTGCCGAAGATGGGAGGAATCCTTGTGAAGCACGCAGACGCCTGCGAACGAAGTTCGCCTTTTAATGCGTCTGCTCCACTCAACAGACCTTGGACGTTGTCCAAGGTCTAAATATTAGTGTTTTCAAGAACATCTTCAGTATCATTGTTAATATTGATTTTGAAGATGTTCAAGCATTTTGAAATTATAAGTGTGTAGACAAAATAAAATGCAGAGATGTATATTTGTTATACCTCTCTGCATTATTTTTTACTGCTTCACAAACTGGAATTTCTATTTGTGTTGCCATGTCATTACATAATCTTTTTCTCCGGTAGCCTCATCTAAGCCACTATGCTGAATCTCAAATCCTTCTCTCTTATAAAAAGATATTGCCCGTGCGTTCTTTTGGTATACGTTCAAGTGCAACTTATTCCTTTTATCCTTTGCATAATTCAGCAGAATTTTACCTATACCCTGCGATTGCATTTCACCAGAAACAAAAATGCCCTCAACATATTCATCATTTAACCCTATAAAACCCTGTATTTCTGTATCATACTCATACACATAAACCTCTGCTAGTAACAACGCTTCTTTTACTGATTTGAAATTGCTTTTCCAGTATTCGGCGGGGATAAAATTATGTGCCTTTATATTTGTATCCAACCATATATCTGCAACTTTATTTATATCATCCCTTTGAAATTCTCTAAAGAAAGAATCCGATTGGCAGAATCCATGTTTATGACTGAAAACAAGAAATATATCGATATTGCTTTTGAATGTGGATTTAACAGTGTTTCTTCCTTTAACCGCTCCTTCAAAAAAGTAAAAGGTATTTCACCGCGAGAATTTAAAAATGCAATGATAAAATTCTTTTAATCACAAATATACCCTCTTTCATTAGACTATTATTTTGCTAATGAAAGAGGGTACTTCATTTTTAATAATCAATATAGGACTCTAATTTTTTCAAATCTTTATAGTCATTACTTCGCCAAAGGTCCCGGAATAGTAGATACTCCTCTGTGATTTCCATAAAAATCCACATTAAAGATAATATCCGATTCGTCTCTTTCCTCAAAACGCTGTTCCGGCTCAAAAGCTTTACCCAAAATGTCACTTGTTATAATACCATTAGAATAATCTCCGAGTATTTCGTAGATATTTGTTTCCAGCTCATAGAATCCATCTTTTTCCACAAGCTCTACTGTAACTTCCGTATCGGCATCTACAAACTTATCTGTTTCTTTTTTCCATGCTTTAGCACCCATAAGGTATGCATTACCATTTGCCCAGATTGGCAGATGATCAAAATGCGGCACCGCCAGCTTATCCATATCCGGTTTCTCTACATCCATATCAAATCTAGCAATCCATTCATCATATGTCGGGTATTCATCCCACACATGATTGCCTACAACCTGATAATACGGAGATTCCTTTGATTCATTATTATCAACCGGATAATACTGTACAAATATATTGTTATAGAATCTATTATCACCATGAAGAATGGTCATCATCCCAGCAACTTCTGTCCTATGTCTGATGTGATATGGTGTGTAACGACGCTGACTTCTTCCATCCACTTCCCAATCTGTTCCGGCTCCAACCACTGTGGTGGAACCAAGAATAAGATTATGTACAACCGCCACACCTTCTGTTGCAAGACGGAGACCATATCTAGACAACAAAATATTATTATCAATCAAAGTCGGTCCATGACCTACTTCGATAAAGATATCCTGGCTTTCCATACCGCCTTCTAACTTAATAGAACCTTCCGGAACATCATTATCATGTAACAGATTTTGTGTAATTCGAGCTCCCTGCGCTTCCCAGTCAAGCCAAATACCCATGGTGTTATGATGAATATGATTTCTTCTGATCAACACATCAATTGCCGCATGAAGTTTAATTCCTGAGATTTCCGCACCCCCCAGCTCCATCATATTGTTAATATGATGAATATGATTATCTTCGATAGTTGAGAAAACACAGCCCATTCTTCCTACAATTCCGGTCTGCTGACAATCATGAATATTGCATCTTCTTACAGTATGAGAGCCAATCTCTTCCTTCAGCCAACCATGATACTGTCCGCGGCACACAGCATCTCTCTCCATCTGTGTAGGACTTTTTATATGCTTTCTTGTAAAATAATGGTCATTCTCATCATCGTAATATTTTCCAAGAGAAATACCGCAACATTTACTGTTTGTAATTTCACAGTCTTCGATTATCCAGCCATATGACCAGTGTGGGCTTATCATACCATCCTGGAACGCTGCCGGAGGTGCCCATGTAGTAGCTGCCTTTTCTACAAAGAAGCCACTTAAGGTAATGAAATCAACATGCTCTTTCTTTGGCATAAAACATTCTCTTCGCACATTAATCTCTACCTTTTCTTTTCGCGGATCTTTTCCTCTAAAATTAGCGTATATAACGGTTTCATCACCTTCCACATAGGCATACCATTTATAAACGCTCCACTCTTGTTCCCACGACGGCTTATATACTTCCGCTTTTTCACAAGCTTCTATAGAATCCACTTCGTACATTGCCTTGTCATTCAGATAAACACAGCCTGTATGTTTTTCATCCTTGGCAAAATACCAATCCCCATAAACCGGTGTTGTATATGGGTTATAATCATTAAACACGCCATTATTGATTCTGGTCACCCACACATCACCTTTATAAAGTTTCCAAGCGTCAACTTCTTCCGCACCGGAAATAATTGCTTTTAAGGGTTCCACCGACCTATAAACAATAGGCGCTTCTTTTGTTCCACTGTTTACGGGATTTACATACTCTCTGTAAATACCCGGTTTTACTAAGACTTCATCTCCTGCAACCGCAATCTTTGCCGCTTCATTAATTCTTTTAAAAGGCCTAAATTCGGAACCGTCTCCATCACACCTTGCAGATGCATCTACGTAAATTTTCATCTTCTACCTCCATAGTATTCTGATTATCCCTTGCAATAGCACTAATTAATCGCATCAGATCATCATATTTTACATTTTGTATATTTCAAAATCTATCCACATCTTCCAATAAACAAAAGCAAACTGTGCCAAAATACTTTTAATCTGTTCATAATCTTATGACCAACTTTTCCAAACCGTCGGTTCATATCCCACTGTGGCCTGCTTACCATTTCTGACAATCGGCGTCTTAATTACCTGCTGATTTGCAAGAAGTTTTTCTTCGCATTCATCCTATGAAATATATTTTACCACTGCCAGCGCATTTTTACAAGCCTTTTGCCGGGAGTTCCGATGAATCTTTGTATTTTCGTATAATAATCATATAACTTATAAATAATAAAACAGCTGCGCTGGTCCAGGCACAAATTTCCGCATAAAAAATTCCGTCTTCACCGATCAGTTTTGGTAACAATAATGCAACACTGACACGCATCACAAATTCTGCAATGCCACTGGCGAGGGGAATCAGGGTATTACCCAGACCCTGAATCGCCGAACGATATACATACAGCAGATACAGTACCCATAGAAAAATTGCCATAATAAACAAATATTTATATGCAATGTCTAACACCTGTCGGATCTGTTCCGGTTCGCCGGATACAAACAGTGACAATATATTGCGTCCGAATAACACCATCACACCTGAGATCACAACAGAAGTAAGCAATGCCATATAAGTTCCGCTATGCACACCTTTCCGGATTCTCTGATATTTCTTTGCACCAAGATTCTGGCCTACATAGGTTGTAATTGCATATCCGTATGAAACGGCAGCCATCTCTAAAACTCCATATAATTTGTTTGATGCTGTAAATCCAGCCACAAACAGGAATCCAAATCCATTGACTACATACTGTACTGTAAGCCCCCCTACAGAGATGATCACATTCTGGATCGCAAGAGGAGTCGCCACTTTCAAAAGCCGCAGACTCATTGCCGGCTGTCTATAGAAGTCCTGTTTTTCCAGTCGGATATCCGGAATTTTCCGTAACACCATCAGACAGTACAGGGCTGAAAATCCCTGTGCGATGACTGTCGCCACTGCTGCTCCGGCTACACCCCAGCCCAAAATTGCCACAAATAACAGGTCCAGTCCCACATTGATCAACGCTGCTACGGTCATTGCTATCAGTGGAGATCTGCTGTTACCCAGTGCTCGAAGAATCGCTGCAAACATATTATAAGCCGCTATGATCGGAATTCCGGCAAAGATCAGCCGAAGATATAGCATTGTCAGGTCAATGACATTATCCGGTGTCTGTAAAAACAAAAGAACATGATAAACTGCCCCTTCACTTACCGCAAGTACAATCACAGAAAGCAGTGCTGTCATGATATAGCTTTTCGCCACCGCGCATTTCAGATTTTCTTTTTCCCTTGCTCCATAAAACTGAGCTACCAGAATAGAAAAACCCTGTGTGATACCTGTCATGATACCGAACACCAGCCATACCAGCCAGTCTCCGGCGCCTACTGCCGCCAGTGCTTCAACCCCTACCACCTGTCCAACGATCATGGTATCTGCCATCGTATAAAACTGCTGTAAGATATTTCCAAGCATCAGTGGTATGGCAAAAGTAATGATCAGTTTTCCAGGTGATCCAGTAGTCATATTTTTTTCATTTGTTCCCATAAGAATCTCCTTTTTCTTTTCATCCTTGTCCGATTATTTTACATAGGACTCTGCCAAAACGCAATCCATCACAGAACTCTTTGGTATATCGCCCCGGGTTTTTACGGATACCACCGGAAGTGTTCCTCCCTGGACACGTACCGTGCTGGTCACGATCCTGGTTGGATCGGTCACCTCTTTCTTTCCATAATCTGCTCCTCTTTTACAGGTATTTCCCGTAACTTTTTCCACTATCCCATCCTTTATTATGACCTGAAGCTGACATCCCATGGGGCAGCCAATACAGGTCAGTTTTCTCTCTTCCATGGTCTATTCCTCCTCTATACTGATGGTGATTATATCCTTTTTCCCGGCTTTTTCAGCACTTCCTTTTCAAAGGGAAAGTTGGCAAACTTGAAGTTGTCGCTTTCATTGCATCGACATAATTTCAATTTTATCAGTCACAATCAACATATAAAAAATGCTCTCCACAATGTAAGCACCTAAAAAGATATCCTTGCATTCCACCCTCATTATACATACATTCTTTTACATCTTTTATATCAAACCCATTCAAATTCTGATCATAGTTCTTTTCAATTTGACCATCTATCCCCATATCAACCAATTCTTTCCATCCAACGTATCCAACAAAAGCACAATAGTCATCACAATGAGCAATCCAATATTCTTGCTGCCAACCGAAATATCCCGGTGTCCGGTGAATTAATTCATCTAACTTGTCAGGATTAGAAACACGATCTGTACTTTCTGGATCCTGAAATTCTCCATCAAATTTTGAAGCAGCCATTCCGTTTGCAATGCAATTTGGGCATAAACATTCTATTCCATCCTTTGCAGTATAAAATGGTTCGCTGTACCAAATATTTGTACTTTCATTGCAACAATCGCATTTTCTATATTCTCCCTGACTAAACGCTCCCGTCTTAATAGGATCAGGGTGATACTTAAACTCTGGAATTTTCATCTTAACCTTATCTCCTTCATACTATCAAAATATGCTATTCTAAAAATTAGAAGTTTACAATGCTTTTAATCCTACATATAACAAATACTCTAAAATGTCATGATATGCTGTTTCGGTAATTTCTTGTGAATCATGTGTATAGTAATAGATTTTGTCAGAGCAATATTCTCCATTGCATTTTAAAACATAAAAGTCTCCACAACCATTATCAGCAATCGGAAGATAGCCATTTGGCACAAATGACTTATGTTTCATTATGAAATAATTGCTACTATTGTCCAACGAATATATATTGGCATATCCAAAATATCCTCCACCAAACTCAATGATAAACAATTTATATTTCTCTGGCAAAACCATCCTGTATATTTTCTCAAAATCTTCTATTTTATCTATAGAAGGCGGAGTATCAGTTTCAAGGGCGAAAAGTATCGGTTTCTTAGCCTTTACTTGCTGTACATTATTCCTAAACAAATCATATTCCATAATATTCTCTCCATCAAATTCGTCGTTCTATAATTACTGAAAAATGCACATTGCTAATCAATACCACGCAATTCATCTTCTTTAGGTTTTCTTACATGCTTTTTCATTTCTTCTTCACATGCACCAAACAATAAAAAATTATGCCTTGCCTGTATGAGACTAACTCGATTAGCTCCACCTTCATATTCATTATCCTCTAATTGTATTGGGTCATCCTCCCAAAAACACACTGGACATATATCATAATTACCATTAAGCTTTTCATCAAAAGTATAAAATCCACAACATGGACACTTATATTTTCCAATTGCTCTATTCATAGTTAGTCTCCGTAAACTTCCGATTGTTCTACATTTTCTCATGTCCATATTCTTGCCCTTCGGACAAGAAGCCTCCCTCGCATTCAGCTCTGTCGATCCGGCTTTTCTAATTTGCTCAACTGCTCTGCAAACCGGAATGAGTGTACTCAGACTTTAAAACTTCTTCTCCACCTAAATTATCTCATCCCAGTCGGCAGGAATATCATCAACCATGCCAAAACTCTTTAAGATAAATTTGTTGTCAATTTCTTCAAACTTAACAAGGTATTGTGTATTTTCTCTTGCACCCCAATACTCAAGTGCAATCATGTTTGGTTTATCAATATAGATAGTTTCCGGATAATCTTCAAAATCATCAATATTATAACGCTCTTTATAATATTTTTGAGAATTTTTACAACACTTTTTATAATACCTTTGAACGATATTATCAAGTTCACAAACATGTTCTGCTACCTTTATAATAACAGGTTTCAATTCTTCAAAACGCTCCATCTGTTCATCAAGACAAACAGAAATATCATAATCATCTTCCGCAGATATATAAACAGTTCCGTACTTATCCATTTTTAATTTATCAATATCTGTTATGAATTTATTGATATTATCATATCTGTTATACATCTTTTTCTCCTGAATATATTAAAGTATTTTAATAGTCAAACAACTCCCGATTTTCTACTTTACCCAACCGTTCTGCGAATCGGAAGTTGTCTATTTCAATACATCTACCCATCTATTGTTTTCTTTATAGAAAAAATACTCGCTAAAATTTTCTTTTAAAAAAACTTCCAACATCTTTTCCATTCCATCCGCTAAATCAGCCTTTTTCATATCTTCTATTTCTGTCCAATAAACTTCACCCTCATTAGATGCAGACAAGTTCCCCTCAAATTTGTTAGTTTTATAAAATAAAACCATATATCTTGAACCATCATCATTTGTCCAATCTTTTATTCCGCACAATACAGGCGAAGAAATTCTTAGTCCCGTTTCCTCAAGCACTTCACGAATTACAGCGTCAGTAAAGGATTCTCCTTTTTCTACATGACCTCCCGGAAATGTAACGCCACAATAATCATCATCTATTTTTTCTTGTACTAAAACCTTATCACCATCGTATATCATACACATATTAGTTATTGTAACAACTTCCGTCCTATCCATGCTGCACCTCCACAACTCCCTATTCATTGTCGTTCCATCATTATTTTTGTTCCGTTAACATATCATAAAGAGCCAAATCCGTTTTATATATCCCCTGACATGACTGTTAAATATAAAAATTATCTTTTTTCATAGACGAATATTGTGCTTGCTGTTTTATCTGTATTTATATCAAACTTGATATAGTTATCTCCTAATCTGCCCTATACACACTCTCTGTCCTCTCAGGACAATCTCCCCTTGAAATCCTCATATCCAAAATGCTTTACAACCTCACACTCCCCATTCTCATGCCTAAGCACAATATCCGGAAGTCCGATTCCGTTGAAGGTGTTATTCTTCACCATAGAATATATAGCCATATCCTCAAAATACAGTGTGTCGCCTATCTGTATCTTCCTGTCAAAGGAATAATCTCCTATTATATCGCCTGCAAGACAGGTGTAGGATGATAGGCGGTATGTGTACTGCTTCTTGCCCGGCTCTCCGCTGTCCTTAAGCGGCGGTCTGTACGGCATCTCAAGGACATCCGGCATGTGGCATGCAGCAGACGCATCAAGAATAAGCGTTGTGATTCCTGCATTTTCCACGATATCAAGCACTGTGGTCTTAAGATAGCCTGCATTGAGAGCCACCGCCTCGCCCGGCTCGAGATACACCTGAACCTGATATTTTTCTTTCATGTGATTCACAAGGCGGACAAGGCGCTCCACATCATAATCTTTTCTTGTGATGTGATGACCTCCGCCCATATTGAGCCATTTCATACCGTACAAATATTTTCCGAATTTCTGCTCAACAGCCTCAAGCGTTGTCTCCAAATCATCGGAATTCTGTTCGCAGAGAGTATGGAAATGAAGCCCATCAACGCCCTCTAAAAAGCGTGGATTTTTCCCAAGCTCTTCCTCCAGCTTTTCTATGGTGACACCAAGCCTTGAACCCGGTGCACATGGGTCATAGATTGCGTGCTCACCCTGCGTGGAGCACTCCGGATTTATCCTCAAGCCGAAGCTTTTTCCATTCGCAGTGCATCTGCCACGGAACTTATTAAGCTGTGCCACCGAATTGAATATAATATGGTCGCAGCAGCCCATAATCTCGTCAAATTCCGCATCCCTGTAAGCCGGGGAAAACACGTGGTTTTCCTTCCCCATCTCCTCATAGCCAAGCCTTGCCTCGAACAGTCCGCTTGCGGTGCAGCCGCTTATATATTGTCCTATAAGCGGATACACTGCATACATTGAAAAACACTTCTGCGCGAGCAGTATGCGGCACCCGGTACGGTCTATAACGCTTTTTAATATTTCCAGATTACTTTTCAGCCTTCCCTCATCGACAATATATGATGGGGTTGCTATATCTTTTATGTTCATAATGTACCTCGTCAGTTTTCTTTATTCCATTTCTTTTCTGTATTGAATAATCTGTTGTTGCAGCATATATTTTTCACGTTTAAACAGAATAGCTACCTTGCTACTATTCGTTTTACAGTTAAATTATACGTTTATTATTTTTGAGTTATCAATACATATTTTGTCTTTTTTTCAATTTATGTATTGATAACTCGTTTTTTTCATTTCTGTAAACTATTTCTTCTTCCGGGTGATAATCTTTATGCAGTTATTCCGTTATCCATTTTCTTTATACTCACAACTTTGAAGTCAGGCTACTCTCTATAACCTATCAGAGCAATAATCTTATCGTCCTTTAAAATATATCCTGTCTTTTTTCCTTCTTCCATTAACTCTGCCCTGCAATTAAGAATATTCTTTCCAATATTGCATGGTGTTTCAATTGAAATAGTATATTCTCCTCGATAAGTCCCGTTAAAATATTCCTCAAAAATTTTTTCTAATTGCTCTAAACTCATTTCTTTTGCAGGTAACCAAGAAAAAATATCCAATACTTCCATTAAACTATGTTCCTTCTCAAACCAGAATTTGTCACTCCATCAAACTGAAAGTTATCCGCTTTCTATAGATTCATGTAATTGACAATACAACTCTCTGTATTCTTCCGAAAACGACCTCTCAAGCTTCAGCTTTTCTTCCATAATATTCATTCCCTTGATATTTCCTTCCGGTGTCATCGCAGTATATATCTCTGCTAATTTTAACAGCATCTCAGAGCATTTATTGTCTACAGCATCCATCTTATTCCATACTTTTTCAAGTTTCCTTAACATTTCCTCACTATCAAAAATTGAATATGACAGCATTTTTATAACATTGGAATAGATCTGTATTTCATCTGCTATTCCTAACAAATACCGTCTAATTTTTCCATTTTCTTCATGCGAAATAGGTCTTGGAACGATTTCGTTAATGACAGTATTCAATACATTCGGATCGCACTTGGTAAGAAGAATTGCTGCTTTTTCAGCAATCTGGTCTGCAACTTTTTCTTTTTGAGTAAAACGCATACTATCTACATTATTGTTATAAGACTGTTTCTGTGCATTTTTCGAGGCTTTATAACTGCTAATCATTGCAATCGTTGACACAAAAGCCGTTATGAGTGCAGGTAAAACACTGGTTATATTTTTTTCATAGTCCATACGCAGCTTCCTCCTTTGAATATTTTAATCATTATTTCATCATTAGAACTATAAGCTAACCGCACTTGTGCATAATTTCCAAATCAAAGAAACCGCTATCAAAGTTCCAACAGATTTCTATTCTATTATCGGAATATACATTCTCTTTGTCAATCAGCTTCTCTTTTATTTCTTCCGAAAGTTCCATCTGTTCAGCATAGCAACCTAACTGACTGATATTCTTCTCTATCTGCTGTTCATTCTCCTGTTGAAGTTCCTGCTTGCTTTGAAGTTCATGTAACCTCTGCTCCAATCTTGCAGTTTCTTCATCGTATTTTTCTTTTCCACGAGGAAATAGCTTTTTTCTACACTTTTCCAAATTGGTGCAGATGTTAAGCCATTTATTCCAGAATAGTATTCTTCTAATTGCCAAAACAAAAGAGAACTGTATTCTGTCGGTGTAAATCCATATTTATCTGTAAAATCCTTGTAGTAATCTCTGTACTGCCTTTGTACATCAGCATCAAAAGCGTTAATATCTGGCGTATACATAACATTCCTTCTTTCTGTTCTACTCAACACTACCAACAATCTTTAAAACTCTAAACTATCCGCATTGAGCAGAAAATATTTCATACCCATGATTACAAAGCCTTCCTCATTTCTCCAAGGCTTTTTCGTTCCATTTACTATAACAATCTTCTTAAATGAATCCGGAATATTGCGGAGTGAATTAAGTTCCTGTGTCTGCTTTTCCTCAGAAGTCATGTCATAAGCTACCTGAATGTAATATCTCTGACTGCCCTGGTTCACTACAAAATCAACCTCTAACTGCTTATGAACCCTCTTTCCTTCACTATTCTTTGCAAATACATCCACAATACCGACATCCACATTGTAACCACGAACAAGCAGCTCATTATAAACAATGTTCTCCATAATATGAGTAGGCTCCAGCTGTCTGAAGTTCAATCTGGCATTTCTAAGTCCCACATCAGAAAAATAATATTTCAGATTTGCTCCTACATATTTTCTCCCCTTAATATCATACCGGTCCGCTTTAGAAATCAAAA
>OGOW01002288.1_pt1 | contig 15543 bp, 9 predicted proteins | sample 1552781 | NCBI WGS metagenome assembly OGOW01 (sample SAMEA2580145, study PRJEB22360) | human gut metagenome | biome: human gut; feature: human-associated habitat; material: faeces | place: Denmark | collected 2008/2010
GTAGGACTGCATTGTGCGCAGGTCCATAGATTTCCTTTGCAGGATCCTGAATCAGCACCACCGGCTTCTTGGCCACCTTTATGGGACCCAACGGAGATTTTGACGTACCGTATGCCACATGATAGTTAGGCGAACCGGTATCGTCCACAGACCACATAAAATAGTAAAGTCCGTTACGATAGAACACATACGCCGCTTCACGGAAAGCATAATCCTTCAGGCTTCCCCCTTTCGGAGTCAATACGGTCAGGGTATTCTCCTTGATGGAAAGCATATCCTCATTCAGCTCGGCGCCTGCCATATAGCCATTACCCCAATACAGATAGGATTTTCCCGAAACCGGATCGGTAAACACATCTACATCAATCTGCTGTCCGTGGCCCACAGGAGATTCGGTGAGGATGGGATGTCCCAAGTCTTTGAACGGACCGGTGGGAGAATCGGCTACCGCCACCCCGATCTGCTTGCCGCCTCCGGCTGTAGGGTTACCACTGAAATAGAAAAAATATTTATACTTTCCGTCCACCATTTTTTCTTCAATACATGGAGCCCACGCGTTTCCATCCGCCCATGTCACCTGGTCGGACTTCAGGTCAAGCATCACGCCTTCGTCCTTCCAGTCTTTCAAATTATCTGAGGAAAAGACCGTAAAGTACCACCCGCCCCATCCGGGCTGTCCGTCGGTGGTAGAATAGATATAATATTTTTTAGTCTGATGAGAATACAATATTTCAGGGTCGGCGTGAAACCCTTGCAATACCGGATTGTTGGGGATAGTCATATTATCCATTTCCTTTGAAGGCCACTTGTCAGTGATACGCTTCAGCTCGGCACGGGTAATGGGGATGATGGTTCCGTGGCGCGGATGAAAGTTCATCTTTACCTCACTGTCTATCACTTTAAAGTTCTTCAGATCGGTGGTTTCGGTAAACTGGTACTTCCCCTTCATATACACATCATACATCAGGATGTATTTGTCCTGACCTATCAGTTTGAAAGTTCCCGCACCTTCCACCGCTTCCGTGGTCTGCTGCTTATAGTCGGGCTGTTCCTCCCATTGACCGGAAGTAAGAGAACGAGTGGTCGCTACCTTGATCCCGTTTCCGTGCCCTTCGGTTTTATAAAACAGATGGAAGATTCCGTCTTTAAAGACGATATCACCGTCTATGCAAGATTTCTTGTTTTCAGGGATGAAAAGCGGTTTCGGTTCACCTTCCAGGTCGGTGAAATCTTGGTTGGCATAGGCATAATAAATCACGTCCGCGCCGTCACCGTATTTCATCGACCAATAAACCATATATTTTCCGGCTTCCGGGTCAAAGATAGTTTGCGGTGCCCACACCCGTTTCAGTTTCTCCTGTCCGGCATAACGCTTCTGCATATTGACGATGGAAGAAGTCCAATTCACCAAATCGGTGGATTTCAGCAACACCATGGCACGGTTGGAGTCCCAGCCGTTGTCCGAAACCATATCAGTCACCACCATATAGAAAGTCTTTCCATCCTCGCAACGCAGAATGTGCGGGTCACGCACGCCACCGGTAGAGCTGATGATTTTGGAGTCGATGACCGACTTGTTGTCGTTCAGTGCCCAGTAAGTGTATCCATCCGTGCTTACCGCATAACATACGGCTTCCTCGCTGATGTGGTTACCTGTGAAATAGGTAAAGAGATAAGCTATGTAATCTTTTTCGGCTACATTGTTTTGTTTGAAAATAGTCTGCTGCGCCCCTGCCATCCAAGGCAGCAAACAGGCAAATAAGGTGATAAAAAATTTGTTTTTCATATAATTAGTCCTGAATTTGTTTGATGCAAAGATATAGTATAGGAACCTATTTTCAGGTATATAAATCTTTCAAAAGAGGGACTTTATTCGGTCAAATGGGGGAAAAATGGAAGTTTTACATCTTTTTAATCTACTGTAAGGATTTCCTCCAATCCATACAGTAGATATCAATTTAATGAGGGTTTGCTTGTGATCATTTGGTATAAAATGTATTCAAAGAATGGGGTTGCAACATTACCTCCAAATATTTCCCAGCCAACTTAACACTCAATTTCTGTTGTTCATCACTAAAATTCCCTGCTATTACCAAATATTGATTTTCGGGGGTCAGGAATATAATAACTGGTTGATTATTCTCCCCCTTCATCTTGTATTGTAACATTTTGGATCCCGGAGCCACCATTTTGCTATAATGCTTTACCGCATAATACTCCGGGGTATAAACAAACGTACGCTTTTCCGAATCCACACGAATCAACGCATTCTGTTTCCATCCCCACGGACTTTCACCTTTATCGGTCAAAATACAATTCCAAAAATTATATTCGCAACATCCATTCCCTAAATAGTGATTTATCAACTCGAATGTATGTTCTGCCGCCTTCCAATCAAAACTACCCCAACCGCATTCGCTTTCCGAACAGATATATTCCCATTCGGGATGCTGTTTTCTTATGGAAGGAAGTATTTCACGTCCTTCCCATTGAAATCCCATACCACGAATACAGTTACATAAAGCCGTATCAGCAAGAATTGTTTCCACATGATCTTGACGATTCGTATTAAAAGTACCTAAATAAAGCTTTACCTCAGGATGCATTTGTTTCAAAGTAGGAGCCAAGTATTCTTTATTAAAACGAATCGTACCGGCAGCAGTCCAGGCACAACCAGGATAAGGAGTATAACTATATGCTTCATTCTGATACATCACCATATCAATAGGAATTCCTTGTTCCTTATAAGCATCTATAAAACGACAAAAATAATCTGCATAAGTCTGCAAATAACGCGGGTCCTGAATCATAAAGTCTGTTGTCGCAAGCTGACGAGGAAAAACTCCATCACGGGCATCAGTCAACTTCATTTCATTCTCATCAACCTGACCGCCTGTAGCACCATATAATAAATAATTCTGTTTCTCTGACAAACTATTAAACGGACTACTTAAAACCGGATAATCTCCATTTATTTTCATCCAGCTTGGAGGACACCAAGGTGATATCCAAAATGTAAGATTCGGATTATATTTTTGTGCAGCACGTATGAAAGGAATAATAGTCTGTTTATCACGATTAATATTAAAATATCTCAATTCAAAGTCACCCTCCACTTCGTCACAACTATACCAAGAACGAGCGTAATCATTGGCTCCCATCGAAATTCGTCCACGCGTAATCCGTAAATCACCTTGCGGAGAAAATATATTATACAATATTTCATCTTGTTCAGTACGAGTTAATACCCCAAGAGCATCCCAACAAAGTTCATTGAAAGTAGTTCCCCAATTCTTGAAAACAACACCGTTCTCTGTTCCATCTACCTGCAAAACAGGATTTTGCTCTGATTTTGATTGCAACTTCACTTTTGATTTTTGCCATACATTGCCTTCGGTACTACTAATCCAAGTCACAGACTGTGCATTTACAGTCGTCGCAACAGTCAGTAACAGACCGATACAAAATAAGGATTTAATTTTTTTCATACTATTAATGTTCTAATTATTTAAATACAAAAATTATTCAACAATCCGATAACAAGATGTAGATATACATACAAGTTATCAGATTAAAATGAGATTATCAAATTTTTAATTAACAGACGGATAACCTGGATTCTGCTTCAAGTTTGGATTCGTATTTAATGTAATACGTGAAAGAGGTATCCACATCGTATGATTATCCGAATCCGGTTCTTTATCCCACCAAGTTCCCGAATTAAAAATCCCGAACCTGCATAAAGTCTGTCTACGTAAACCTTCTCCTAAAAATTCCCGTCCCCATTCATCCAATAATTCCTGTTCTGTCAATGCACTCCCATTCTCAGGATACAAACTAGAAGAACCTGCTGGATAATAACGCTTCCGTACATAATTCAGTAATTTTTCCGCTTCTGCCTTTCTACCCTGATAGAAACGAATTTCTGCCAAATAATAATAAATTTCCGCTAAACGGATCAAAGCATAATCCGATTCTATTTTACCAGCATCATCCGAACGATAGATAGGATATTTTATCAAACACCAACCTGAATTCTGATCTCCGTAAGCCATAGCCGATTTCGGAGTTTGGGTTCCACTAGAAGGATTGGGAGAGAAACTAGCAGGATCTGTATCGCGGAAAATACCTACTTGATCACGAATGTAAAGCTTGTAGGCTCCATTGTCCGAAGTAACATATTCCGTTCCATTTGCTGTTTCATAAGGCAGGTCGCCATACAAAAACATTCCTTCACGTTTGCTATTTCCTAAATTTTTATACTTTTTCAGACGCACATCATCAGGATATTTCATAAACTTACGGACCGGCTTTCCATTTTCAAAGGAATATTCATTTCCATTTAAATCTAATCCTGGCTGTAATGCATATTTGGGGTTACAATTCCCCCAATCTGTAAAACCGAAATATTTCGGAGAGAGGAACGGAGCAACCTGCCAAAACATTTCATAATCATAAAGCCAATGCATACCACCAAACGAGGATGGATAACCAAACAATAATTCATTAGACTTATCGTTATCCCAATCAAACGGCGCATCCCACCTATTATCTATATCATAGAAACCATATTCACCATCTATAATTTTTTCACTATATTTTTCAGCTTCGACCGTCTTGTCCTCATCAATCCACCAACTGGCGTTCATATACAACCTTACCAATAAAGCAGCACAAGCTCCCTGGGTCCATTGTCCCTGCTTTAAACCATTTCCATTATTACTTTCTTTTTTTTGTAACACAGGCAATGATTCCAATAACTCTTGTTCAATAAAAGCAAAAGTTTCTTTTGGATCTGATTGTGCCGGTAACTCTGTAGTTGGATAATCCGTAACAATTGGTATATTATGTACTAAATCGAATATGGACATATACATCCACGCACGTAAAACACGTGTTTGAGAAATAAAATCATCAAACTCTTGCTGTGAAAAACCAAACTTTGCAGGATTCAGCTTACTTATATCAGAAATACTGGCATTACACTGAATGATCCCTCTGTAAGTATCTTCCCAAATTGCATTAACATACCAATCATCAACAGTCCAAGTATGGTAATGATAACGGAAATATTCACCACCATTATACCAATGTTCCTCTCTTTGCACAGTCATATAATGGTCGGCAGAAAGTTCGCCAAACCAATACATCGCCCTACAACACAACCAATATCCGTGTCCGAAAGGACGTACAAACGCCTGAAGAACATTCTCCTTGGTTTGATAGAATCCATCCTGAGGTACAATATCATAAGTAGTTTCCGACAAATCCGTACATCCCACTGACGCCAACATCCCTAATCCCAGAAATATATTTTTTAATTTAAACGTTTTCATAAAGTAATAAATTTAGAAGTTAAGTTGGATACCAAACAAGAATTGACGTGAAGACGGATAATATCCGTTCTTACTGTAAGGTAAGCCGGGTTCCATACCATTTACACAATATGCATCCTTATCTAGTCCTCTGTGATATCCGCTGATAGTAAACAAATTACGTCCTGTAATATAGAAACGTGCCTTTTCAACCCACTTATTATTTATATTCCAAGTATACCCCAATGTAGCGACGTCCAACTTCATAAAATCACCATTATGTACAAAATAACTGCTATGCACATTTTTTCCTGTAGTAATTTCCCTATTTTCCTTGTAAGCGGACTCCAGCACATTCGTATTCGGAGCTGCATCCTGCAAGCCATAATACAAATCATGGACATCATAAATCTGATAACCCAAATTACCTCGGAAATACAAATTCAAATCTAAATTTTTATAACGGAAAGTATGAGTCACAGACATTGTAAACTTAGGCAATCCATTACCTACCACCCGTTTATCCTCATCCGTACCTTTATCAATAGGAATCACTTCACCATCTTTAGAGTAAATCAACCAACCTCCATTATCATCCAAGCCCGCATACTGGAATGTATAAAAATTACCAATACGTTCTCCTTCTTCAATACGTTGCAATACCCCCGGATTTCCTGGGTACAAAGGAAAACTACTCATCCAATAATACTTAGGACCTTCATAAAACTGATTTGAGAATGAAACAAATTTATTATTTGAAGTAGAGCCCACAAAACCAATTGTATAATTAAAATTTTTGCTCTTTACCGCATTCCAATCTAATTCGATTTCAACACCTGTATTTTTCATTGTACCTACATTAACAAACGATTGCGGAGCACCATTAGGTGGCAATGCAACATCATAAACTCCCAATAAATCCTGTTGTTTCCGACTATAATAATTCACACCACCATTCAAACGGTAATTAAACAGACTGAAGTCTATTCCTACATTCCAATTTTTACCTTTTTCCCATTTCAAATTAGGATTAGCATTGGAATTGAATCCCCAACCCTTAATATATGTTCCATTATAATAAATCAAATCATACGCCTGCATCAAGGCCAATGACTTATAACTATCAAATTCCTGATTACCTGTCACTCCGAAATCACCTCTCAATTTCAAATCACTAATCCATTGGATATTTTTTATAAAATCCTCCTCACTGATTCTCCAACCAGCAGAAACGGCTGGAAACGATCCCCATTTGTTACTAATACCAAACTTGGAAGAGCCTTCATGACGAAGAGAAAATGTAGCAAAATATTTATCTCTGAAATTATAACTCAGACGGCCGAAGAAAGCAATTAATTTGGAATCATTCCTGTAAGACCCCATACCTAGGCGTCCCTCCACTTCACTATTGTAAGTTCCAGCACCCAAGTTATCAGGTCCTAACAAATCTGAAGCAAAGTTCTTATTCTCAGCATTCAATCCGTCATTTACAAAGTATTGATAAGAATATCCTCCCATGAACTTTACATGGTGGTTATCAGTGTCATAACTGTAATTTACCAACCATTCCAAAGACTCTTGTTTATTCTTGTCATATTTACGGCTAGCTTCTCCCTGAAATCCACTTTTGTCTTCTATAGTAGAAATCGAAGGACGAAACCAACTGTAATCGGTTTCTATAATCTGCTGAGCCAATGTAATTTGTGTACTTAAATAATGATTCCTATCTTTACACAACAGCGGAAACAAATTCAACTTAAACGTACCATCCCAACTTAAGGTGGTACGCTCACCACCACTTTTCTCCAACTTCAAGATTTCAACCGGATTATTGGTGGAGTAAGTAGTTATCTGAGTATATTTACCCGGTTGTTCCGGATCCATCACTGGAGTAGTGGGATTTATCAACAATGCAGAACGAAAAGTATCATAATCTGCATCCTGATACTTCACTGTGCGCGGAGCCACATTCAGAATGACATTATACAAGTCACTTTTTCCTGTATGATTTAATGACAAACGGGCCCCTACTTGTTGCCTTTCCGAACGCAAGTCTATACCTTCTGTATTTTTATAATCCACTGTTGCTTTATAATTAGTCTTGGCATTACCACCCATAACCTGCAAAGTATGACTATGAGATACAGCCACTTTAGTCAGTTCATCAAACCAATCAGTATCAGCACCATAATCATCTCCCCGTTTCTGTTCTCTAAAATCTGTAGCCGACAATACATTCAGCTCTCTGACAGGTATAGTTATATTCACAAATCCCGAATACGAAGTATGAATTTTACCATCCATAGTACCTTTTTTGGTAGTAACTACAATCACCCCATTCGATCCACGGGTTCCATAAATGGCCGAAGCTGCCCCATCTTTCAAGACATCAATAGATTCAATATCATTTTCATTCAAATTATCAAGACTACCGCCTGGTATACCGTCAATTACAATCAGCGGACCCAATCCGGCTGAACGCGAGGATACTCCACGTACCTGAATACTAGGTGAAGAATTAGGATCAGAAGGAGTAGAGTTCTCTACTGCAAGACCTGAAACCTTTCCCTGAATCTGCATGGCAGGATTACCACTCCCAATCTGCAACATATCCTTACCTGATATGTGGGAAACCGCACTAGTCAGTTCCTTCTTTGAAATGGAACCATAACCTATTACCACCACTTCATCCAACAGCTCCACATCTTCTTTCATCATAATACGAAGTAACTTTGTATCCTCCAATCTTATCTCCTGTGAAGCATAACCTATATAGCTTACCACTATTACATCTCCTTGCTCAGCGAACAGCGAGAATCTTCCATTTATATCTGTCACCGTGCCTTGCATTTCTCCTTTCAGCATCACAGTAACACCAATCAGCGGTTCGCCCGAGACATCGGTCACTACTCCCGTTACCCCCTGTTGCTGCGCTGCCAATGCAACATCACGAGTAAGGATGATATGATTTCCCTCCATTTTATAACCGATGGAAGAGCCGATCAGTAATGCAGGCAGCACCTCGGATACAGGTTTGCCATTCACCTGTATGGTTTTACGCATCTTTACGTTCACATCTTCCTTGTATATAAAAAGATAGTCCGTTTGAGACTCTATCTCATTCAATATAGATTCCAACGGGGCATCGCTTCTATTGATAGTTACCCTCGCATTCTGTGAGTGACTATTTTCGGCCATCAGGCTGAACAGGCAGAAGAACAATAAGAATATTGATATTCGCATAATTCTAAATAATTGTTTTAAATCCGGATTTTCAAGATAATAAAGATCCGGCAAAGGAATGTTTTTCATATCTTTGCAAATGGTTATTAATACGATTTATTAAAAATAATTGTGTTAGTCGGGTCGGTGGGTGGTGCAAACACCCATCGGCTCTTTAGTTGTTTTTCATAAGGATTGCTTCATAGGCTGATTTTCCATTTTAGAAGGTTAATACATTTCTTACTTTATATGAATGACGTCATTATCCCGATTTCTTTGATAAATAAAGGCTACATCGTTTTGCAGGACACGCAGCGCATAGTCCAATCCATCAGAAATCCTAAATTTCCCAGTTAATGCAACCTTTGCTATTTCCTTTTTATCCATCTGTATTTTCAAATCATAATATTTCTCCAAGTCTTTTATAATATCAGCAAAAGGTTTATTTCTGAAACAATATAACCCCTCTTTCCAACGATATACATTATAATCATCAATTTTACTCACCACCAATCGGCCGTCTATCAAAGTCGTTTTCTGATTGGGTGCCAAGATGACGGAATTCTTTTCATCGTGAGGTAATTTTACCTTTACTCTGCCTTCCATCAAAGACGTTTCGAATATTTTTCGTGCTGAATAAGCTTCCACATTGAATTTTGTTCCCAATACTTCTACATCCAATGTACTTGTATGTACCACAAACGGACTCTTTTCATTATGAGCCACCTCAAAGTAAGCCTCTCCATCTAATATCACCTCCCGTTTGTCTGTCATAAAAGAAACAGGATATTGCATTGTAGTTCCGGCATTCAGCCAAACGTTTGACCCATCGGGCAAATCGAGGTTAACACGCTGGCCGGCCGGTACGGTAATGGTCTGCATCGCTAAATACATACCTCCATTATCTTTACCTATTGAAAATAATACAGCCGTCACACTCACCGTTATCACTATTACAGAAGCTATTTTCAGGAATTCCCTGATAAAATAGTTCCTCCTGTTCCTCATTCTCTGTATATCAGTCCGTCGGGAATGACCTGCAAGAATCATAGCATTAAACAGTTTGCGTTCCCTACGCAACAGCCCGGCATTCTCCTCAGAAGCACCGGCCCATTCTTTAACCACTTTCATATCTTCCAAAGAAGCATGACCTTCAAAAAAACGGTATAACAAATCCTTATCCATAAACACTTTTGTTTTACGTATTTATAGTAATAGCGGATGGGAAAGAACATTCCCTAGTGAAAAACTGTTTTTTTTAATGCAAATAGAAAAAAAGTAAGGATACCGGCAGATAATCCTTCAATGCAAGACGTAACGTCCTGGTAGCTTTCGATATATGAAATTCCACTCCCTTGGTTGTAATATCCAATAGTTCTGCTATTTCTTTATGGGATTTATTTTCATTACGGCTCATCACAAAGATTTTCCGAGTCTGTTCGGGCAAAGCATCCAGTGTCCTATCAACAATCTCCTGTATTTCCTTTGTAAAAACCTCATAGGGCTCGAAATCTTCCAAAGTCATGATTCTGCCCGACAATTCCCATGCATAGATTCGGGCTATTTCGTCAGAAGCATCCTGATAGACTTGTTGATGGCGCAAATAGTCAATACACTTATGCTTTATCGTGGTCAAGACATAAGCCGGAATATTAGTATCAGCAGACAAACGATCTTTGTTCTCCCAATAGTACATCATTGATTCCACAACAAAATCTTCGGCAACAGCTTCATCATGCACATAGGTACAGGCAAAGTGGACAAAACGTTGCTGGTAGTCTATAAAGAATTTATTAAATGCATTCAAATCAATGCTCATTGCCTATCAAACCGTATTAAATAAAAGGAGAATAATGGTACAAATATACATTTTTACTTTTAAAAGCAAATGAAAGCTGCCTCAAATTTTATGCCTCCAACAACGATAGCAATCCACCAAACAAAGAAAATATTCCTCCAAAGTTTCCCCGCCTTAAATAAAAGCAGTAACTTTACCAAATAATATACTAACATTAGGAAATAATGAATAACCCAGAACTACAGCGTGCCTGGCAAATAATAGAGAATACTGGCACCCATCTCTTCCTCACCGGAAAAGCAGGAACCGGAAAAACAACCTTCCTACGCAATCTGAAGAAAGAATCTCCCAAACGCACAGTCATAGTCGCCCCCACCGGAATAGCTGCCATCAATGCGGGAGGCGTTACCATCCACTCCTTTTTCCAACTGCCATTTGCACCTTTCATCCCCGATACCACGTTCAATACCGAACAAAAACATTTCCGGTTCAGCAAAGAAAAAATTAACATCATCCGAAGCATGGATCTGCTGATTATTGATGAAATAAGTATGGTAAGAGCAGATCTGCTAGATGCCATCGACTCTGTACTCCGCCGGTACCGGGACCGGTATAAACCTTTTGGAGGCGTACAACTGCTAATGATAGGCGACCTGCAACAACTTGCCCCCGTAGTGAAAGAAACGGAATGGAATATGCTGAACCACTATTATGATACCTCCTATTTCTTTGGAAGCCTCGCCTTAAAAAAAACCACCTACGCCACCATCGAGCTAAAACAAGTCTACCGCCAAAATGATCCCTATTTCCTTTCCCTACTGAACAAAGTCCGAGAGAATAAAGCCGACGAACAGACACTCGCAGAATTGAACCAAAGATATATTCCCAATTTCCATCCTGCCAAAGAAAAAGGATATATCCAACTCACCACTCACAATTACCAAGCACAACAGATTAATGATCACGAGCTTTCACTCATCAAAGAACCGGTTTTCAGTTACAAGGCAGAAGTCACCGGAATTTTTCCTGAATATTCTTATCCTACAGATGAAACATTGATGCTGAAAAAAGGAGCGCAAATCATGTTCGTTAAAAATGACCCCTCACCGGAAAAACGTTATTATAATGGTATGATTGGCGAAATCACCTCTATAGATGAGGATGGATTTACCGTCCACACCAAAGAAAAGAATGAAAAAATCATTGTCCAACCCGAGGAATGGACAAACAGCAAATATGTGCTAAATGAAGAAACAAAAGAAATAACCGAAGAACAAGAAGGAGTCTTCAAGCAATACCCTGTAAAACTGGCATGGGGCATCACTATTCATAAAAGCCAAGGACTGACTTTTGAACACGCCATTATTGACGCTCGCTCCGCTTTCGCCCACGGACAGGCATACGTTGCCTTGAGCCGATGCAAAACATTGGAAGGGATGGTTCTCAGTTCCCCACTTTCCGTCAACGCCATTATCAGCGATACAATAATCGATGATTATAATCAGTATATAGAAACACATACCCCCAATGAAGAATTGCTCTGTGCCATGCAACAAACTTATTTTCTCAATCTCGTTAGCGAACTATTCGATTTCTCACCGATAGCCCGTTCATTCAATGAGCAAGCCCGACTGATTGACGAACATTTCTACAAACTCTTCCCTCAGTTACTGGCAGAATATAAAAAGCAGATACAAATATTCACTACTGAAATAGTGGATGTATCCTATCGTTTCCACAAACAATATGAACGTCTGGTAACACAATCTACTGATTATAATACGAATAACAACCTGCAAATACGCATCATAAAAGGAGCCGCCTATTTTGAACAAAAACTACGCCCTTTCCATAAACTGGCTGAAGCGACTAATCTTCCCACGGACAATAAAGAACTAAGAAAGAAAACGAACAACACCTTGGAAGAGTTCTTAAACACTTTGACACAGAAACTTTCCTTGCTACAATATGTAGAAGATAATGGTTTTCACGCCAGCGACTATCTACGTAAAAAAGCATATATCCTTTTAAGCGGAACCGATAATGAAAACTCCTCAGGTACAACGGCACACGACAGAAAAGAGCGCACCCCCAGAGAACGCGCATCCAGGGAACGGAAGAGAATTGAAGTTCCCAACGACATACTCCACCCAGAACTTTATCGGAAAATCACCGAATGGCGTGGAACTAAAGCAAAAGAAACCGGTATGCCGGCCTATGTCATTATCCAGCAAAAAGCTCTGTTGGGAATGGTCAATCTATTGCCTAATGATGCAGAATCATTGGAAGCTGTCCCTTATTTCGGACATAAGGGGGTAGAGAATTATGGTTTGGAACTTCTGGAAATTATCCGGAATTATATGAAAGAACAAAATCTGCAACGCCCTGAAATAAGAACCGTATTTGTCCCCCGGGAAAATAAAAAAAATAAAGAAGACACCAAAAAGGTCAGTTTCAGATTATTTAAAGAAGGGATGAAGGTAAAGGAAATCGCTGAATTCCGGGAATTGACTACCGGTACCATCAGCAACCACCTTTTACACTATGTCCAGACTGGAGATATCAAACTACAAGAATTAGTCGACCAAGAAAAAATAAATTATATTACAGCTCATCTCCAGAAACTCCCCTCTCTGCCACAAGGAGTGAAGGAAATAAAAGAAAAGTTAGGCGAATATGCTTCTTACGATGAAATACGTTTTGTCTTTGAAGTATATAAAAAACATATACCGGCATAAATTTCACTCATATTGAAGTCCCAAAAAGTAAGTGCATTTCATAAAACAAGTAAGTATACTTAAATGACGAAGTAAGTACACTTACTTGTTTTGCTACATAAAAGTGACTATCCGGATGAGAAAGATGATAAGGAGATTTGTGAATAGATGAAATTATTGTGAATGGCTACTTAACAAGAAAAAGGAGGGGAAAGGAAGAGCCTTTCATAAACCGATTAGGAAAAATGATCCTTGAAACTGATATTTAACATCTTTATCCCACTGAATCATGTTATTTGTTTTTTTGAGCAATATGCGATATTCCATTTATAAAGAACGTACAAAATAACATGCATTCTCTCTTAAAAGCGCCACCATGAGTGTTTCATAACTTGTAATTTATTAAGAATAACAAAAAAAAAGAAAAGAAAAGATAGCATTATATTATTATAAAATAATACATTTGCAGCGACCGAAATAGAAAGGGAATAAAATCCCTAAACCAAACTATTTACTAATTTAACCTTATTAATCTATGCAATTCTACCAGAAAAGAAGGGAAAATTGTGTAAAGACACACGTAATTTTGAAAAAAGCCTCTTTTTATGCATGTCTTACACTATTTGCCGGAATGGCTTTCCCAATGCCTTTGTGGGCTTCGCTGTCAACTGCCATCGTACAACAGCATGTTAAACAAATTACGGGTATCGTAAAAGATGCAAACGGAGATCCTGTAGATTTCTGGCACTGCACCTATCACTGGAGTCCACTGCTGCTCTTGGGCGGTCTGGCAGGCTACGCACTGGTGCGCGTGATGCAGATCCGCGGTATCCTCAGAAGAAAAAAACAAGAAGCATAGGAGGTAGCTTTCAGCATGAAAAAAGAACAAAAAATCAGAATCACCATTTTAATCGTCCTTTATGCCGCATACCTCTTTGCAGGCGTTCTCCTTGCAGTGACAAACAGTCACTGCAAGGCGGATCTGCCGCTGTATCTCATCGGTGCAGTCATTGCGACCATCGCACTGATTGCAAGCATCGTATACGAAGTGAAGCTGGCGCTTTACCTCGCAAAGAAAGACTAGAAAGACAAGACCGATGGAAAAGCAAAAACGAAACTATGTCGAGGAACTGGAAAACTTGAAAACCGCGTTCCTCGGCTATGATAAAGAAGCAGTATTGGACTATATCCAGAACCTCTTTGATGCTTTGGAGGAAGAACAGCAGCAGGCAGTCAGAGAAATCTCAAAACAAAACCTTGCGCTGACTGCGGAGAACGCAGCGCTGCAAAGCGAGCTGCAAACGCGAAAGCTGGTTTACGAGGAACTGGTCAAGCGTGTCGATCAGCTCAATCTGTCCATGGACGTATCCATGGACAAAATGGGCAGCTACGCAAGAGAAAGCGCAGACGCCTTAGAAGCCTACCGCAGACGCGAGCAGGAGATCGCAGTCAAAGAGCAGGAGGCAAGCGCGCAGCGTGAAGCGATCCTGCGGGAAGCAAATGCCGAGGCTGCACGCATCAAGGCAGCTGCCGCGGCAGAGGCAGAAACGATTCTCGCGGAAGCCAAGATATCCAAACAGCGCGTGCTCAAGGAAACGGAAACGCGTATCGACGCGATTCTAAAAAATGCCGAAGCCAAGACCCAAAAGGAGCGGGCGCAGTACGCATACTACAGACAATGCCTGCGAAACTACTGTGAGCATCTGGAGGCATATTTAGCGGAAAGCGAAAGCGATTTGAACCCTACAGAAACGGAGCAGGGCTAATGCGTGAAAAAGACAGCTTTGCACTCGCGGTGCAAACGATACGTCTGCGTGAAAAAAAGCGCAGGCTCAGGCTGTGGGCAGGACGCGCGCTACTCATGCTTTTCATCGCATGTCTGCTCAGCTTTGTCTTTGGCATTTTTGTGGTACAGGGAGACTCCATGCGCCCTGCCTATCAAGACGGCGATCTGGTCTTTATGATCCGCGTTCTGCCAAAGGGTGTGACCTACGACAACGTGGTCATCTTAGAGGACGCGGAGGGCAAAGAAGTCATCAAACGCATCGTCGGACTGCCCGGAGATACAATCACCCTATACGATAACGGGCAGATTGTACGCAATCAGATTGCAGTGCAGGAACAGGATATCATCTACAGCGCGGCAGCAAGCGGCACATGGCAGACCTACACAGTACCGGAGAACGCATACTTCTACTTAGGAGACAACCGCCCGGTATCGAAAGACAGCAGACAGAACGGCTGCGCCGATAAAGCACAAATCAAGGGCAAAGTCCTCGCGACTTTCCGGAGGTAAAACAACCATGACAAAACAAAACGAAACCAAAAAATATACTTGGCTGGAGATCAGACGGCAGGGCATCGAAGTCCATTTCCAGCCGATCTACAACATCGCAGATAGGCGCATCACCGCGCTGGAGGCGCTCTTTCGGGCATGCGACGGGCAGGGCGGCTATCTGAATCCGGAGGAGGTGGTACGCGATATCGAGGC
>OGOW01002301.1_pt1 | contig 15443 bp, 10 predicted proteins | sample 1552781 | NCBI WGS metagenome assembly OGOW01 (sample SAMEA2580145, study PRJEB22360) | human gut metagenome | biome: human gut; feature: human-associated habitat; material: faeces | place: Denmark | collected 2008/2010
GATAACCATCTACTTTGTTTTATGATGTTAATTATTTTACAAAGTTCACTACTAGATAAATTATATTTTTGCTTTAAATTGTTTCTTACATCATCAAAAGACGATTCTTTCCATTTCTCAAAGTCAGGCAATTCTTTAGCAATAACATATATTTTATGCCTTGAAATATTTTTAAAATAGGTTCCTAGTCTATACTCTTTATCTAATTTATCAATAGAAAATAAAATAGATTCCGTTTTTTCTTTAAAAATTTGCAAAGAATTAACAGCTTTGTCAAACGACACTTGCGTGATATCAGCCATATTTTCATTTCCTTGCCTATCTTCAGCGTATCTATATGGATCCAAATCAGCCTCAGGGATAAAATCAGAAATAAGATCATAAATCAGTTCGATGTTTGTTCTATCATTTTCACATCGCTCATCCAATTTATAATAATTATCTTTAATAAAATCATATAAATCACCAATACTATGCTTTAATTTAATCTCGTTGTATCTTATTTCATCAAAATCTATAATACCGTCTTTATAATTCTTATAAAAAACATACATGTTATACATTATGAACTTTAATTGCAATTCATATGTATGACGAATGATATGCAAGAAAGGGTAAACTAAATCATCTTCATAAATGTATGGTTGTTTTTCCTTAATATTGTCATATATCAAATTTGCAGTTTTAAAAAATCCTTCTATAATATAACGATTTCTCATTTCACTGCCAAAATGACAGACCCATGCAATTGCATCATTTTCAAAATCTATATCCTTAAAACTCATAATCAATTACCTACTTTATAACAGTTTCAATCAAAAACTACATCACCATTGGCAATAATACAATCACCAACATTTATTTCAACTTCTTTTGATGCATTATTAAAAAACCATTCTTCACAGTCAGGATATCTATCTGAAAGAATGATTATTCTTTGATTTGTAGATCCTAGAACTTTTCTTGTATTTTCTTTTTGTTCTTCAATATAAGGACCATCAAGTACAACATCACAACCATCTAAAGCATCAGATACCTCTTCATATTTTCTTCCAGTAAATGAAATGACTCCAAGCCCAAGCTTGTGTATTTCTTTAGTCAAAACTGGAAGATTTTGTTGTAATGTTGGTTCACCACCAGAATATGTTACTCCTTCAATACCGTATTTTTCTCTTGAATCCTTTATTATTTTTAATAGGTTTTCTAATGAAATAATATTTCTAGGTTCTAATGGTTGGTATGTAGGATTGCAGCAACCTTTACAGTGAAGCATGCAACCCTGAAACCATATTGTTAATCTTTTATTTGGTCCTTCTATTTCAGTGCAACAATTAATACTTGCAACGTTAAATTTAATCATTTTCAAAACTAAATTCCAGACTGTCTTTGCCAGTCTTAACAAGAATCTTTGCACCTTTAAATGAACTTAAGTCTTGCTTATTTTCAAACATAAACATTGCTAGTTCATCTAATAACTTATCATTAATAGCATTTAAGATGTCACGTCCACCTTTGCTACTATCTGCTCCACCTAAAATATAATTGATAAACTTCAATTCATCTTCAAATTCTAAGTCGATACGATATTTTTCAAGGATTGCTTTTTGAACAGGACGTAATTTAGATTTAGCAATCTTAATGCTGAATTCTTTATCTTTGATAAAGTTAAATGGAACAATGTTGCTATATCCAATACGGCCAAGTATCTCTGGACGCTTAATCTCGTTATCAAAATAGTTTTTAACAATCTTAATAAACTCTTCTGCTATATCTTCATTAGATCCACTTGATGATACTTCAGATGCACCTAAGTTAGATGTAAAGATAATTACACTCTCACTGAAATAAACTGTTTCACCTTTAGAATCAGTCAAACGACCATCTTCAAGAATTTGTAGGAATATATCTAGAATTCTTGGATTAGGTTTTGCTGCTTTTTCAATTTCATCAAATAGGATAATGCTGAATGGTTTTTCTCTAACTGCATTAGTTAGTTGTCCGCCTTCTTCATATCCTACATATCCTGGAGGTGCTCCTATTAGCTTTTGATCGCTATTTTCTTGAGCATACTCAGACATGTCAAATCTAATGCATGATTGTTCATCACCGAATAAGAACTTAGCTAATGCTTTAGAAAGTTCTGTTTTACCTACACCAGTAGGACCTACAAAGAATAAAACTCCTTTAGGTGCAGATCTACTTAAAGATTTATGGATTCCAGTTAAGCCCATATAAGCTTTTACAACAACCTTTTCAATTTTTGCAATTGCTTCTTCTTGGCCTACAACTCTTTCACCTAAAATCTTCTTAATATCTTTTACAGCTTTATAGTCTAGTTTTTCCCAAGGATTATCCTTTTCACCATACTTAAACAATAAATATAGCTGTTCAAAAGGCATTTTGCCTTCTTTTCTAGAAAGTCTAGCCATTTGCACGATTTCACGATTTGTGAAGTCATCCATCATATCTACATATTCATTTTTCTTATCGCATGTTAATAAAGTCTCACCTGGTTTAAGTTTTACTTCAAATCCAGATTCGATTTTCTCAAGCATCTTTTCTCTTTCTTCTCTATCAGGTTTTGAAAGTGTTAAGCAAGATACTTCTGGATTACCTTGATAGAAAGAAATTGGGAACATCGCAACTTTACTTGTAATAAGAATAATTGAGCTTTCATTAACTTCTGAATTTAAATATTCAACCTTCTTATCTTTGATTGCTTTTCCTAAAATAGTTAATAGTTCTCTTTCATCTGGTGGTAATTGACCTCCAGCAGTAAATAGATAATCAGCCCAGTTTAATACAAAAGCAATCTTACGGTTAGGCTTTTTAAGATTCTTAAAGATAATATTAAAGATTTCAGCAGGAGTTTTAAATAATCCACTACCTGTCTTTTCTTCTTCGTTATTATTATCTTCGTCATCATCAAAAGAATAAGCTTCACCTTCGACTTCTACTTCATCAGTAACTGTTAATCTAGAAACATCACCGTCTACACCATCAACTCTGTCCCAGTAAAGAACATCGTCATAATTCATTGACTTAAGCATATCCATTAGGTATTGCTTTAAATCGACAATTTGTTTTTTCTCGTTTAAATAAACATCTCCAACATTACCATCAATGATAACGCACTTTTTGATGCCTATTTCTCTTTTAAGCCTATTAAAAGTTGTACTTAATGCCATCGATTATCACCTCTTATTCTTATTTGTGTTCATTGCTTGATATTTCATCGTAGAAATCTTATCTGGATTACTCCAAATCTCTTGTGATTTAGTAACATGAATTCCATATACATCTTCTAAATCTTTCATAAATGGTTCTATATCCTTTTGGCAAGCTTGTCCCTTATATCCATGATGGAAATCATAAATAAACTTACCATTCATATATATTTTAAAATCAGCACGCTCACCGCTTGCTTTCATTGCAACCATATGAACTTCATTAGTTTCTTTCTTTATTTTAATATTTTTCTTATCAACAATAAAGCCCCTATCAGCAACAGCCTTCATGATTACCTTTAAAGATTGTTGTCTAACAGTCTCACCAATAACTTCTGTCGTAGCTTGAGCTTGCATTTGAGATAATCTTTCTTTTGCAGTACCTTCTTTTTTAGATACAACCTTAGATATTATATCCTTATCTACTCTTGCAGCTTCAAGTTCTTTGCGAATTCTTTCTTCTTCGGAAGCCATTCTAGACTCGTATGTTGAATTTAAAGATTCTTCCATTAATTCTTTACCAGCTTTGATTAATGAATCGCCTGACAGTGTATTATCTTTTATATAAGCTAAATAAGTAAATTGTCTTAAAACTTCATCTTGAATGGAATTTAATATCTTTTGTGTTTGTTCATCGATTGTGACATTGCCATTAGTTCTTTCTAATAGTTTTCTATAAGCATCATTCGAACTTTCTTTTAGGAGATTATCAAGTAATGATTGAAATTCAATTAACTTTTGAGAGGATAATGTGTTAACCATGTATTCCAAATTCTTTGCAGCATTTATTGTATCATCTCTATGAGCATATCTAGCATCATGATTATTAGTTCGAACAACACCCATTTTTGCATCTTCATCAGTTTTTTCTCTAACAACTTTAATTTGTTTGATTAAAGATTCTTTTTCTCTAACAATAGCTGCTTTCAACTTCTCAGTTTGGTCATTTAATAATCTTGTTGCAGTATTTTCAATTTGGCTAAGCATTTCATCTAATTCTTTTAGTCTTTGCTCTGCCATGTTACATACAGTATTGCATTGACATGCTATGTGCTTGTAATCAATTTGTACTTGTTGACTCATTTGCTACCTCCTATTTCAAAGACTATTTCTATCCATTCTTCAATATCGGCTTTTGTATATTGAATTTGTTCTTTTTCAGGATGTTGGAATCCATTTCTAATCTTACGAAGTTTATGTAATGAAGAACACTTTTTACTATCAATTAGCTTTTCTTGTTCTGCCATATTGATTAATTCAAATGCCTCAGTCTTATCATCTGCTTTCAATAATTCTCTTAAATCATATTGAAGCTTAACTGATAATTCACAAATTGCGTTTTTAAATCTACCTTTTGAAATATAATCATCAATATATTTCTTTGTAATTTTATCTGGATGTGACGAAGCTTCTCTTTCAATTGCTAGTAATTCATGGATTGGCTCATAGATTTCTAAATACTTATTCATGTTATTGTATTTATCCTGAGCAAATTTTGAATACTTTTCAATTGATTTAATCGCTGTTTTTAAAGTGCTATAAGTGTTAAAGAACTCATCAACATTAAAATCTTCTTTTAATGTGTATTCAGAATAGCTTTCGATTCCTAACATATCATTAAGATTCCAAAGGTTAGATGAAACTGTTCTATACTTATTAGCAAGACTTGTATCAGCAGATATACTTTCATCATTAAGAATTTTATCCATATAAATTTCAACTACATTGACAACACCTAGAATTTGATTTGTTTCAAAGCCTGCTGTTTCTAAGGCTTGATAAACTAAATCTTGATCCTCGCTCAATACTGGCTCAGCAAACATCTTCACATAATCTTGAGCACCAATCTTTAGTTCATTCTTCAATGGAGTTAAAATGGTATTCTTGTAAATCATGTTATCAAGACGAATTTCTTTTATACTATTTGTAACTAAATTAGAACCAATTGTCTTAAAATATTCATTCCAATCAGAATTACCTTTAAATGAAGAATTCATCTTCAATAACAAATCAATTTGTTCATCAACACTATTATATTTGCTTAATTGATTTGTTGAATACTTTTCAAAATAACTTGAGTCTTTTAGTGACTCTACTATAAATAATATTGCTTTACCAATTTCAGCACTGAACGTTTCATTATGATAAATATCATAAAGTTTCAATAAGATATTTTTTAAAACATCTTCATCAGCTGTTCTTTCAACTAGTAGTTGCATCTCAAATGTATCACCAAGCTGTTCGCATGGCATAGAAACATTTAAAGGACTATAGAATTTCAAACAGCTTTTATCCAATAGAGCAAATTCAGCATTTAAATTTAAGTCATTTAATAATATTGTTGAATCATCAACGCCTAATTTCATTGATGTGTCTACACCTTTAACGCCTAATCTATTTTTACTAAAGAAGAATTTGCATGGGCGTGAAGCCTGTTTTTGAGCATCATCTGGTATATAAACATTTGTTATATTTGTTAATTCATTGATTGACACAGTTGGAACTTCAACGATATCTTTCTTTTCATTAACAAACTTATACTTATTCTTGGCTAATAGACCATTGGTCATAAGCCTTGAAGTATAGTACTTATTGAAAAATGCATTCTCATCTGTTGTATCAAATTTAAATTCAACCCCAGAAGGTCTGATAATAATTGTCATTCCTTCTTCTTTTCTTGTATGCATTTTTTGTGGTTCCTCACATTCAAAAGATACAACTCTTTCTTCAGCTTTTAAACCAATTTTAGTCCCATTAGCATTGATATAATCTTCCATTCCACTTATGTCAACATTAACATTATCCATAAAATCATCACCCAAGAATGAACTTCCTAGAGTCATATATGGAACTTTGCTTTCAACATCAAACTTTCTTGTAACTTGACTATAGTAAATATCTTTAACTTTTACCTTTTCTGCACCAGTTGGGATTGCACCATCTTGGAACATTTTCTTTCCTTTAAGTGTAAGTTCAACATCACCAATTATTATTTGTTTAAAATATGTTGGCTTTGCAAAGTAAGATGGATCAAAATGAGAAGATAAAATATCTATACTCATCAAGTTAGCTATTTCTTGTCCAAAAATATAATGTAGGTTTGTAGGAATACCAAACTTTAATAAAACATCTGATATCTTGTCATTAGATTCGTTTTCTTTTTGAATCAAATCTAAGAGGATATAAGCAATACCAGAAGCTTTACGAACTTCATTATATTTCACGCTTGTCTTATATATTAGAAGAGGAAATGGACAAGTAGTTTTTAATTGCTTTAATATTTTTTCATCCATAATCTATCACTCTCCTATTATATCATTTGCAGTTAACACCTTACCTCTAAAGTAAATAGTGTCAATTATTTCCTTATAAACGTGGAAATTCTTTTTATCCAAGAAATGATCTCCTGTCAGATCAGGTAAATCGATTATTCCAGCTTCAGATAGATATTTCTTAGACCCTACCACAATTAAAAGCTTTCTTGCACGTGATAGTGCAACGTTAATTCTTTCAAACTTCTTAATGAATTCAGCATTGGCTTTTTCAGCATTAGCAGGATTACGAACCATAGACAGAATTATTACATCACGCTCATCGCCCTGGAAGTCATCGACAGTACTGATAATCAATCGTTCATCTTGTTTTTCAGATAGACCTTCATATCTTTGACCTCTTCTCATCTTCTTAATTAATGATGCTTGGTCACCATAAGTACAAATTATACCTGCGCTTAATCTTTCATCTATCTTCTTAGACTTATTAACGATGACCTTTCCTGAATTAACTGCGTCAAGACTTGCTTTATCAATTTGTTTTAACAATTGAATTGCAACTTGTGCTTCTTGTTCATTAACTTTTGAAGTACTACCTTCATAAGCACTGGATTCTTTTTGATCACAATCAATAAAATAAACATGATATTTTGGTTCAATGATTGTATTACCATTAATCTTAACAGTTAGATTATGTTGCTTTTCATCATCCTGTTGTTTCTTACCAACCATAAGTCCTTTTTGACTTCCACCATAGAAATGATTAAATACTTCCATAATATGACTATGGCAACGATATTGTTTATTAAGCATTACTCTAAAGTCTTGTGGTACCTTTTCATATAATGTCTTGAAAAAGCACTCTTCATAAAGGTCAGTATATGAATCATTTATTTTTTTGTAATTACGTCTTCGTCTAAGCCTTCAAAGTCTTCTTTTCTCATATGTCTTAAGTCATACATTGGTGGTAATTGTCGATGGTCACCTACTAATATAACTGTCTTACCATATAAAATTGGAATCAATAAATCTAAGAATGAAGATTTTGAAACTTCATCGATAATGACTACATCTATTCCTTGCGATTTAATATCAACGGATTCGATGCCATATCTTTCAAGTTCTGCAAGTTGAGACTTTATAAATCTATATCTACTTGTACATGTAATACCAAAGACATTTGCACAATTATAAAGTTCTCTAGTATAAGCTTTTCTATCTTCTTCAAGAATATCTTCTTGCTCTAAGTACTTACAAATCTCTTTATACATAGGGATTTTCTTTTTATTTTGAGCTGCAGTTCTTTTATAATCATACTCAAGCTTATTCCACTCTTCAGTAATTATAGTGAATGCTGTTTCTAGATTATCAGAATCATATTCTCTAATGATATCGAAATCTCTAAAAAATCTAGTTATTTTTTGTTTCAATTGAGAATTAAGCTCATTGTATTCTTCTATACCTTGATTATTACCAAATTCTTCATATAAAGACTTACTTTGACTTATCTCTCTTTGAACATCAATCATTTTCGAATTAATATCATCATAGTGTGATGAATATTTATTGATAGAAATATCTACATTTTCTTTTATTTCATTAATTATTGTCTGAGCTTGAATCTTAAATGAAGTTAGTTGCTCAGGAAGAACTTTTAGTAGGTTCTTATCATTAATAATAGATGGGACAATTGCATGGATTTTGCTTGAAGAAAAATCAAAATCAGTATTTTTAGTAGCAGATTTAATTTGATTTACTACCTCTTTAAGTTCACTTTGATATTTCTTGTATTCATCATAATTCTCATCACCTTCTTCAGGTGCTTCATCTGTGTCAGGATCTCTTAATTTTTGTAGCTCATTACGAAGTTGAGTTCTTCGTTCTTCTAGTTTTCCAACTGTATCATCAGATAAAATATGCGATAATTCATTTCTTACTTCACCTATATCAAGATGATAAAGTTCAAATGCAGAATCAACATTAACTGATGCCAAACTACTGAATGTTTGTAATAATGATTGAATTCTATTCTTAAATTCATCAATATATTGTTCCTTAACACCTTCAGTTACGAATCTTAATGAATCAATATATTTGTTTGTTCTTCTATACTCATCCAGTTCAGCATTAATAGTAGCTAGGTTATCACGATAATCTTCTAAATTTTTATTGTATTTATTGATAGTTTCTAGTAATCCATTTCGTTGATTTTCGATTTGGATATTTTCTTTTTTTAGTCTTAAGATTCTATCATAATCTCTTCTTAACAAGCTCATCTGTTCATCGAAAGTCTTCTTAGCTTCTTCAAAATGCTCAAATCTGTTGATTTGCTTTTCTAGATTACCACTAATGTTTAAATAGAAATTATCAACCAAACGTTCTGGACTATAATTAGTCTCCTTTCCATTTTGAGATGGAATTAAACGTAGCGGACGAATCTCTGGAATCTTAGGTAATCTTTCAAATACATTATCAATTGCCTTATGTGTTTCAGAAGAAATAAGTACCTTCTTACCTTGTCTAGCTAATTGAGCAGTTATTTCTGCAATCACTTGCGTTTTACCAGTTCCTGGAGGGCCTTGTAATAAGAATATGCTTTCGCTTGCCAAAGCTTTTTTAACGGCTAATTTTTGACCATCGTTCAAGCTTTCAAGACACCAGTCAGGATCTTTCATTGCACTTATAGGTGCTTGTGCTAATGTTTCAGGTGAGAATAAATATGTGGGTAAGAATGGATTCTTTACATATCCACCCATGAATGAATTTAATGCTTTTTCTTGTCTATCAATTTTAGCTTTTTCAGCTCTATTATCATATGTAAGATATTGAGCATTAATTGCTTCAATTTCTTTTTTAATATTTGAAAGCTTATCTTCTGCTGTATCTGGTCTAAAATATATTTGATACCTTCTTATTGTTTCATTTTCTATTTTAATTGCCTTATCAGCTTCAAATTGCTTTCTAAATTTAGAATTAGCATCAGTTTTTTCATCTTCAATTTGATTCTTATACTGAATTTCTAATTGTTTCTTTTTATCTTTGCTTATTCTATCAAGTTCAGCTTGTATTTGAATAGAAAAACTCTTCTTCTTATTTTCAATTAACTTTTTATTTCTCTCAACATAAAAATCTTTTAAAGAAATGTCAGATAAAGCTGTTTTCTTTTCTAACTCGATTCTTTTAATTTTAGATTCTTTTTCTTTCTGAAGTTCATCTATTCTTTTCTTTTCATCTTTTTCCTTTGATTTTTCTTTTTTAATCTTCTTGACCTTATCATCAAAAGATGAATTGATTTTCTTTATTTCATTTTCAAAAGGTGTCGCTGCATTCTTAAGTGCTGCTTCATATTCACGCTTTACTTCTCTATCCTTATTGTTTTCAACATCTAAGTTTAAAGCATTATTTAATTCTTCAACATACTTATCAAAAATCGAATTGTATTGATTTTCAGTAATTGGTATTTGTCCATTCATAAAATGGTTTAAATCATTACTGATAATGCTTGAATAACGTGTATCTATTTCATTAAACGCGTTTTTACAATTCTTATCAAATTCTTTTTCTAATTCAGTACAGTCTGGTTCAATATCAATATGCGTTAACAAATATCTTTCACCAAGTAAGTACTGATAAAATCTAGAACCTTTTGCTATATTTCCATTCTCATCATATTCTGGTGGTGTCGGAGATAAACCCATAGCATCTTTTGTATATCTCTGGAGATTAACTTCATATTTGCTTTTACCTTTGCCATATTTACCGATAGTTTCACTAAGAACTGTTTTTCTATTTTTATTAATGTCTACTCTAATTAAAGGAAAACTCTCAGAGCCATTAACATTTTTTGAAAGTATAATTTGTTCACCACGTGCAAAGTCTGCGATATCATCTAAAAGATAATCAGAAAAAACATCTTCATTTCTGCGATAAGTCCCTTTTGAAACCATAAAGGAATCACAAACTATAACATCATCAATTTCTTCGCAACGTTCAGATTGTTTACCTAAATAATACTTTCTAAAATTGATATAGTTTTGCCAATTTTGGAATGTATTTAAAGCTTCTTCTGGATTTGGAACAGGATAACTAGAAATATCATTACATAATCTATCTACGAAATCATGTGTTAAAACAGCACTTTGAAGGTCTCTTGTACCATAATCAGGAACTGTTACTGATCTTCCATCTCTTGTTGTAAAAGATTTTGTAGTTGTCGCAGTTGCTGCATAACAATTAACTTTGATTTCACCAAATTTAGCTACATTAATATCTATTAATTCAATACCTTTAATTGTTATATCAATAACATTATTAAATGTAACATCTCCAATAATCATTAAATCATAATTGTTAGGAACAACATTGTTTAAATATGAATCCTTTTCAGGTCGAATGACAATATTATAAATTACATCTTTGCCTCTTCTGTCATGTTTAACTCTTCTATCAAAGCTAGGCATTGAAATGTAATAGTTTTTTGATGTTTGCGTAGGAAAAGCGTATGATAAGAATTCTTGAAGGTTAATATTTAAACCAACCTTTCTTTTAATGACTTCATATTGTTCTTTTAATGAAGATGTATAAAAGTCATCCCAACTTTTACTACCTTGATTCATATTTTCTAAAAAATTAAGATATAAATACCCCATAGGTGCACCTCCATTATCTCATTACAAGTCTAGCGGATTGACAATCACATCAATTTGATCTTGAACTACTTTTTCAAAATAGTCATCATAATCCCATTGTGCGTCTTCAGCATTTTCACCAAAAGATCTCGCACATAATTCATCAAAGAATAGATGCAAGTTATCTAAGCAATCTAAAATGAATTTCTCGTCTAACTTAACAACTGAAAGTGCAGATTCACCATTTTGATATTTATCTTCTGGGTCCCAGACCATTTTAGGATACCATTGTTTTAAAATCCTATATGATCTAAGAGAATTATGCTTTAGAAAATTCCAAACAGTAAATGCTCTATCATATAAAGGATAATTTGCATATTGCCTAAATGATAATGCACTATCACCTTGTAAACCTTGCATATAAATATCAAATTGTTTTTTGGTATAATCTTCTTCTTTATATCCACATGCTGTAAGCATCTTTAAGCATAGTGCATCAATACTGGACATTAATTGATGAAAAAATTGAGCATATAGAGATTTGATAATAACTTTATAATCTTTAGCTCTTTTCATTCCTGCAACAAATGCTTTAGCATTAGCTTCATCATATTCCAAAACGCCATCAGAAAGATAAGATAATCTTGCATTATCCTCTACTTGCTTAGGAGTCTTTATACTATCAATAAAGCTCTTATATTCTCTGAACCATAATTGTTTATATCCTGATAATAAATCTCTAAACCAATTACATTTATAATCAGATCTATGTTGTTTAGTTGGAAGGTAATAAACAGAATGTCTATTTCCAATTTTACTATCTGGGATAGCAAAGAATTTCTTATATCTTTTTGTGTCAATTTTAATTCTGCCATCTTTAGCGATAAGACCATAATAATCGATTCTATAACATAGATTATCTTTTTCTAATTTATCATAGTCTTTGCCTATAACTTTGCTCTTTTTCTTCATATTATTAACACCTCATTAAAACGAAAAAGTGACGGTAGGTATTAGCCTATCGCCACTTCAATAACATTTATCCTCTTCATATGTTATTTTGTTTAGACACGCAATACCACTCTTGAAATTTAGCTTTTAACTATTGGTTTACTCCTCATATGGTATATCCCAACCATAAGATTTGCTCCAATATTTCATATAGGTAAAGTTCTTACCCCACTGTTTCAGAACATGCATTTGTATCTAGGTTTAACTATACCATAATTCTGCTAATTTTAGCAATATTATGAGCATAATTGCCTAATTTGTCCCTTATATTATAACAAAGCAATCCAATGTTAAAAATGTACTATAGTTCAATTTAAAGAAAAAGAGGCTTATCTCATAACGAGTAAGTCCTCCATTTTCATATTGAATATTAGAGCAAGATTATACAAGTTTTCAGCATTAGGAATTTTCATTCCGCTTTCCCAATCGTATATCACTCTAGGTGATTTTAATTGGAGCAAACCAGCTAAATCTTCATTGGTTAGAGCTGATTTACAACGAAGCATTCTTAGCTTCAAACCCGTTGATACTTTATCTAATATGGCTTTTTGATAATCCATAAACAAGTACCTCCTTCGAGCCCTTCCTCGACTTTCTGGCACTTTAAATTATCGATTTAAATATACACCATAATTTGAAATAAATCTAGAACTCTAAATATTCTTACCTATTTTAAATTAAGGGTAATAACAACATCTTCATCACCAAGCAAATCAGTTAATTCACTTTTAGACAAATTAATGTGTCCTAATTTTGTATAAGACCATGTATTAGAATCATAAAATATTACTATCTGGTTAGATGAATATAGGACTATATCTCCTGGATTAGTAGTTATTCTAGTATCAGATGATGGCAATGTAGAGCCAATTGATCCTACCTGCTAACGAAATATCAGTGCATGGAAACGAATAAGTCCATAGATCAGCTTTTGGCATTTTTTCTATTTTTTTAATATCCCCAAGATTAAGTGTTTCACCATGAATTGCATTGTAAGATTGAATAGCATACTTATCGATTTCTGATATAGCAATCACTTCATGTTCTATTTTTGCTTTTTGTAGTGCTTTTCGTTGAGCACCAATACCCGCAAATAATTCAATTACTTTTAACATTGCGACCTCCAATAAAAAAAAGGCCGCCATTAGGTGACCTATCTTCTTCTAGTTTGTAATAATCTTTCCATCAAATCATCTTGAGGATTAGCCCCACCGATATCAGTAGAGCAGTTATCCTTTACAGCTTGATAGATTTGAAACCATATCTGATTTACTTGTTTCATATAATTTTGACTCATTGCCACATAAGGACTTTGCATTGCGTTACCAGTTGTAGGATGCTTTGCTAGAAATCCAAATTCACTAATAGCTTCTTCGCATTTAACCCAACGTGAAACGCTCATTGCATATTGTTCTAAAAGTTGTGTGGATACTAGTTTTTCACATCTTCGTTTCTTGAGCCAAAGATATGTACTTTTATAGACTTCCTCAGCACACATATCTTTACCATTCTTTTGTTTTGCTTTCAGGAAGTCTTTTATCGGTGGCATATCTACACCTTCAATGCTTGTAGGTTCTGGTAGAATGACAGCACCATTATCAAGTTCAGCTTTGCCTTCGATTATCTTATCAGCTAGAGCTTTGCTTTTCCTTCCAGCACCAGCTCTTGCTCCACCTCTAATGGTTCCATCTTTTGCCATTCCATCAATCCTCCTTTTGATTCTTTGAAAAATTAGTACTATACTTTTTTATTTTTCCTATTACCACGTTTGAATTCGAATTTTTGCACACGAAACCCCAGGCTCAGTAGCGTAGCAAAATGCTGTAGGGATTAGATACCCCCTACCCTCTACCTGTCGCCAAGCTCATGGTGGATTTTCGTATGACAACTTTGGCAAAGCGACATAAGGTTTGAGAACTCGTTCGTCCCTCCTCTGGAAAGCGGCACAATATGGTGTACTTCCTCGACAGGTGTAATTCTTCCTTCTTTCAAGCAACGCTCACACAATGGATGCTGCTTAACATACAAGGCACGGATCCTTTGCCAATTGTTCCCGTACTTCTTATCGTGACTAGGAGCTCGGATGAATTTATCATACTGCTTATGCCTTAGTGCCTGATGCTTTTCACAATAGGTATCATGCGTAAGATTCGGGCAACCTGGATAGGCACATGGTTTCTTTGATTTACTCGGCATAACCATTACATCCTTTGCCCATGAAAAAAGCCCACGGATATTACTCCATGAGCTCTGATTCATTATGATTTTAAATAACAATATAATAACTATATACTTCTAGTTAAAATTATTAATTTTTCTACATTTCATCTTCAAAAATAATTATTTCTTTATTATCTTGAACATAAAATATTTTTATATATGAAAAACACTCTTCATATGGATTTTTATTTGAAAATAAATATTTTTGTTCATATTGATTCATAGTAATGTCATACTCTAATTTAATTTTCACTTTTTTATTAATTGTAATTTCTTTATATGTAAAATTAGAATAATCAAGTTTCCTTTCAAGTTTAACAACTCCATGTTTTCTATTATCATAAAGTAAAAACTCTTTACCACAATGTAAACATTTTGCTTTTACAATTTTTGTTTCAGTAGGTATTATGTTAGAATCAATTAACTTAGGTTTCGTAAATAATCCACGTATTCCTTTATAATTTATATATACTCTACAGTTATTGTCAGAAAATATATAACAATGACCATATCCACCATATTTTTTTATTAAAGAATCAAACAATTCTTCTTTTTTAGGTAAATTGGGATCATTTGTATTTATTAATATTGAGAAATCTTGTTTTCCACACGGACATATCAATGATAAAAGTAATGATTGCCTATCGCTTTCTTCAATTTTAGATATTTTATTAAAATCACTTGGTGTTTTTATCATTGCTTTTATATCCTTTCATCAATTAAAATAACCACTTGCTATCAATTTGATTATAGTTGCAGGGATAGTCAATGTTCATATCTCATTCCTTGCAAATTATTGAACTACATTAAAAATTACAGCACTTTTTTGAGAAAAACACAAGCAAATTGAGGATTAATGTCGAAACTGAAATGAGATTATATAAAAACTATCAATCGTTCCGTAGCACTACCTTTTGTTCCGTTGATAAGGCTTTCGTTCCGTAGTTATACTCAAAAAATAAAAAAGCCCTGCAAAAGTACCTGTTGGCACCTCTACAAGGCTAACTTCTAACTTGGCAGATAGGAAAATTTCTCCTTTATGCCAACAAAAAAGGTTTGACACTTTTGGTATCAAACCTATGGTT
>OGOW01002305.1_pt1 | contig 15391 bp, 14 predicted proteins | sample 1552781 | NCBI WGS metagenome assembly OGOW01 (sample SAMEA2580145, study PRJEB22360) | human gut metagenome | biome: human gut; feature: human-associated habitat; material: faeces | place: Denmark | collected 2008/2010
AATTGTTTGATTTGCATATACAATAGAGATAAATTATGAGTTTCGCAATTACCTATTCTAAGATAAGATATAAGGAGGTAAATATGCAGAAAAAACACACGGGATGGATGGCAATCATAAGTATACTGGCTTTATGCATATCTGTCATGGTGAAACAGCCGCTTCTTGCGGCACAGCCACTTTCCATCGCATTGTGTCTGGATCATGATGTTATGAAACAGGGCGAAGAAATGAAGGTATCCGTGGCATTGCAGAATTATGATGACAGTTATAAGGACAATGTAATTACAACAATGATCGTTGAGGTATCTGTGAATACGGATCAATTATCCGTAAATGAGGATACGATTCAGGTAGATCTGAATGAAGGAAAGGGCATGGCATTTTCCATGGCGAAATTAAAGGGCAGCAATGTAGAATTACAATACTTGAATGTAAGCGATCCATTAAAAAAAGGAACAAAGGATTTATATAGTTTTACAGTTACAGCACAGACAGATATTGAAGATCTGAAAAAATGCCTCAATATTTCCTATGTGGCAGTTCAGGATGGCTCAAAGGCAGAGTCCGAAAAATTAACGGCAGTTCCGGTTGTTATGGTAGCAAACAAGGCAATGGAACAGGAAACCATAGAAGAGAAATATACTTCAGAATATGGAACGGTTCAGTCAGAAGAAAAAGATGTCAGCAATGCTGTCAGTGAGATTGAGAAATCGCAGGGAAGCACTGGAAATTCAGAAAACACGGATAATAGCAGTAATAGCAATAATAGTAGTAATAGCACTAATAATAGCAATAGCAGCAACAATAACGGTAATAACAGCAATAGCAGTAATGATAACAGCAATAACAGCGGAAGCGATTCTTCCGGCAGTGGAGAAGATTCAAAAACACAGGAATCAAAAGGAAGTAATTCCGCAAATAATGCGACAGAAAAAAAATCGGACAGCAAAGAAGAAAGCAGCCAGAATACGGAAAAGGATACTGTAAAGGACACAGAAGAAGAGAATCAGAAAACCACTTCCGAATCGAAATCAGAAACAGGAACAACCGAGAATGAAAAATCTTCAAAAAGCGGTCCTGGCAGTGTTGTGGCAGTGGCAGTTATTCTTGTATGTGTAGTGCTTGCCGCAGCAGGAGTATACTTTGTAAGGAAGAAGAAAAAATAAGTGCTTAGTTGACATTTAAACTTAACCGTTGTAGAATAGAAAAAGTGTCAGAGAAAAGGACTATTTTATATAAATTAGGAGGAACTATGGACAATTATTATTCACCAAAAAAGATTGAAAAAAAGTGGCAGGATATCTGGGATGAGAACAAGGCATTTGCTGCGACCAATGATTATACAAAACCAAAGTATTATGCACTGGTAGAGTTCCCATATCCGTCAGGACAGGGACTTCATGTAGGTCATCCGCGTCCTTATACTGCATTGGATATTGTTGCAAGAAAGAGAAGAATGCAGGGATACAATGTATTATATCCGATGGGATGGGATGCATTCGGACTGCCTACCGAGAACTATGCCATTAAAAATAAAATTCATCCAAAGATTGTAACAAAGAATAACGTTGCTCATTTTAAAGACCAGTTAAAATCACTGGGTTATTCTTTCGACTGGGACAGAGAAATCAATACTACAGATCCACAGTACTACAAATGGACACAGTGGATTTTCCTCAAATTATTCAAGGCAGGACTTGCTTACAAGAAGGAAATGCCGATTAACTGGTGTACTTCCTGTAAAGTAGGACTCGCAAATGAAGAAGTAGTCAACGGTGTATGTGAGCGATGTGGTTCTGAGGTTGTTCGTAAGGTAAAGAGTGAGTGGATGCTCAAGATTACCGAATATGCGGACAAGTTAATCAAGGATTTGGACGACGTCGATTATATTGAAAAAGTTAAAGTATCACAGAAAAACTGGATTGGACGTTCCGAAGGCGGGGAAGTGGACTTCTCCATCAAAGACAAAGAGGACAAACTCCGTATTTATACCACTAGACCGGATACCCTGTTCGGCGTTACTTACATGGTAGTTTCTCCGGAACATCCAGTGATTGATAAATACAAAGATGAAATCGGAAACTGGGATGCCATTGTGGAATACCGTGAAATGGCAGCAAGAAAGTCTGACTTTGAGCGTACCGAGCTTGCAAAAGACAAGACAGGCATATGCATCGACGGACTGACAGCAATTAACCCGGTCAATGGCAAAGAGATTCCAATCTGGATTTCTGATTATGTATTAATGTCCTATGGTACGGGTGCGATTATGGCAGTTCCGGCACATGACCAGAGAGACTGGGAGTTTGCAAAGAAATTTGACCTTCCAATGATTCAGGTAGTGGCAGGAAAAGACGGAGCAGAAGTAAATCTGGAAGAAGCTGCATTTACCGATGTGGCAACAGGTGTACTGGTAAATTCCGATTTCTTAAATGGACTGGAAGTAAAGGATGCAAAGGTAAAAATGCTGGAATTCCTTACAGAAAAAGGTATTGGCGAAAAGAAGGTCAACTACAAACTTCGTGACTGGGTATTTTCAAGACAGAGATACTGGGGAGAACCGATTCCAATCGTAGAATGTGAAAAGTGCGGCTATGTGCCAATCGATGAAAGCCTGCTTCCACTCGAACTTCCAGAAGTAGACAGCTATATGCCGACCGATAATGGTGAATCACCGTTGGCAGCCATGACCGGCTGGGTAAATACTACATGTCCATGCTGCGGCGGTCCTGCAAAGCGTGAGACAGATACCATGCCTCAGTGGGCTGGTTCATCCTGGTACTTCTTAAGATATACAGATCCGACTAATACAGAGGCACTTGCAAGCAAAGAAGCATTAAAATACTGGCTGCCGGTTGACTGGTACAATGGCGGTATGGAACACACAACCCTCCATCTGCTGTATTCCAGATTCTGGCATAAATTCCTGTATGACCAGGGAGTAGTACCAACCAAAGAACCATATCAGAAGAGAACTTCCCATGGTATGATTCTGGGTGAAAACGGCGAAAAAATGTCAAAGAGCCGTGGAAACGTTGTAAATCCGGATGATATTGTCAATGAATACGGTGCAGATACCCTTCGTACTTATGAAATGTTCATCGGAGCTTTCGATTTAAGTGCTTCATGGTCAGAAGATGGTGTTAAGGGATGCCGCCGTTTCCTGGACAGAGTATGGAAACTGCAGGACATTCTGGTGGATGGCGACAGTTACAGTGCAGATATGGAGACAAAGATGCATCAGACCATCAAGAAAGTGTCAAATGACTTTGAAAACCTGAAATTTAACACAGCAATCGCTGCAATGATGGCATTGTTAAACGACTTCTACAAGAAAGGTCAGATAAATAAAGCAGAATTTGCTACCCTGATTACCCTGTTAAATCCGGTTGCACCTCACATCACAGAAGAATTATGGCAGAAGCTTGGTCATACCGATTATCTGTATCAGCAGACATGGCCGGAATATGACGAGACAAAGACCGTGGAAAGCACCGTGGAAATCGCTGTTCAGGTCAATGGAAAGGTAAAGGCAAAATTAAATGTTTCTCTGGATGATACACAGGAAGCAGTCAAAGAAAAAGTATTTGCCGCATCTTCTGTTCAGGCAGCGGTAGATGGAAAGAACATCGTGAAAGAAATCTATGTAAAAGGCAAGATTTATAATATCGTTGTAAAATAAAACGACAAGGTTAATTACAAAACTCATAATTTTTTTATTGTATATGCAAAGTGAAACAATTACACAAAGGCATGCTCTCGCTGCATTCGGCTATGGCACTAGGGAATCTTCCCAATAAATTGGGTCCCTCCTTAGTACCTGCTTCATAGTCCCTCCTTAGTAATTGTTCATTTTGCATATATTTTTGCAAAAATTCAAGTGTTTTGCAATCCCCTGCTTTTACAGATAAGCACAAATCTGTTCTCTGAGAGAAGATTCCACATCAATAATCTGTTTTGCCAGTTTTTTGATATCTTTATCCGCTGCCTGATACTGGTTCAGATAACGGTGCAGGGATTTAATACCCATATTGCAGCCGTCGGTAATCAAATCTGCAACCGTTGCATCGGAATTGTCTGCTGCCAGTTTGACATTACTCTTTAAGTGGGCCATACCTTTGGCAATGACGGATGGCTTTTCTGGTTCTTCGTGAAAAGCTTTCAGATAGTTTTCCGTGTCCTCTTTCAGGGCATCGTGTTCTTTGATGCTGTTCTGCAGAATCCCTTTCAAATCATCGTCTCTGACATCTTCCAGAATCTCATCAATGGCATCTCTCGCCATGCAGATACCGGAACTACATTCTTTTAATAATTTAATCGTATCATCATTCATAAAAAATTCCTCCAGAAATAAAAATAGTTTCAATCATATTATGGCAAAATAATAAAAAAATATACTTGACTTAGAGTAAACTCCAGATGTTATACTTTCATTATTCAGATAGAAAGGTGGTGCAGAATGACAATCAGAGAAGTCAGTGAGAAATATGGAATTTCCCAGGATACACTCAGATATTATGAGCGAATCGGTATGATTCCGGAAGTCACCAGAACATCCAGCGGCATCCGCAATTATCAGCCAGAAGACCTTGGATGGGTGGAACTCGCCATATGTATGCGGGGTGCAGGACTTCCCATAGAAGCACTGATTGAATATGTAAAACTCTGTCAGAAGGGCGATGCGACCATTCCGGCAAGACTGCAGCTTTTGCAGGAGCAGAAAGTTCATCTGGAAGAACAGAAACAGCAGCTCGAAGTTGCCATGGATAAGCTGGATTATAAAATATCCAGATACGAAGAAGCAGTAAAAACAGGTAAATTAACATGGGAGGACAACAAATGTATATAGAAAAAATCAACGGACCGGAAGATGTAAAAAAATTATCCGGAGAGGAATTGAAAGGACTGGCACAGGAAATGAGAGATGCTCTGTTAAAGAGAGCAAGCATTCACGGCGGACATTTCGGACCAAACTTTGGTATGGTGGAGGCAACCATTGCCCTTCATTATGTGTTTGAATCACCAAAGGACAAGATTATCTATGATGTATCCCATCAGACGTATCCGCACAAAATGCTGACCGGAAGAAAGGATGCCTATCTCTATGAGGAGCATTATGATGATGTCAGCGGTTACAGCAATCCACATGAAAGTGAGCATGACCACTTTATCATCGGACATACCTCTACCTCCGTCAGCCTTGCCTGCGGTGTGTCAAAAGCAAGGGATTTAAACGGAGAGAGCGGTAACGTCATCGCAGTCATCGGAGATGGTTCGTTAAGCGGTGGCGAGGCACTCGAAGGTCTGGATGTTGCGGCAGAATTAGATGGCAATCTGATTATCGTAGTAAATGACAATGACATGTCCATTGCCGAAAATCATGGCGGTATCTATCAAAACCTCAAGCTTTTGAGAAATACAAACGGTCAGGCGGAATGTAATCTGTTCAAAGCTATGGGACTGGATTATCTCTATGTGGCAGAAGGAAACGATACAGAAAAATTAATTGAGGCATTTTCAAAGGTAAAAGATTCCGGAAAACCGGTCGTTGTGCATATCAATACCCAGAAGGGAAAAGGTTATAAATACGCAGAGCAGGACAAGGAAAACTGGCATTACAGCGGACCATTTGACATTGAGACAGGAAAATCTACCTCTGGGGATTTCGGAGAGGATTATTCCAGCATAACAGCAGAATATCTTTTAAAGAAAATGAAAGAAGACAAGAGCGTGGTAGCGATTACTTCAGCAACCCCGACGGTACTTGGATTTACTGCGGATAAGAGAAAAGAAGCCGGAAAGCAGTTTGTGGATGTCGGTATTGCAGAAGAAACAGCAGTGGCACTGGCATCCGGTATCGCTGCAAATGGCGGAAAGCCAGTGTATGGTGTATACAGTACCTTTGTGCAGCGAACCTACGACCAGATTTCACAGGATTTGTGTGTAAATAACAGTCCGGCTACAATAGTTGTATACTGGGGTTCTGTTTACGGTATGAATGATGTGACACATCTTGGACTGTACGATATTCCAATGATGGCAAACATTCCAAATCTTGTCTATCTGGCACCGACTACGAAGGAAGAATATCTGGCAATGCTTGACTGGAGTGTCGACCAGAAAGAATATCCGGTAGCCATCAAACTTCCGGGCGGCGCAATGGTTTCCGATGGAAAGAAAATCACAAAAGATTTCTCTGACTTAAACAAATACGAAGTCACCACAAAGGGAAGCAAAGTAGCCGTTCTCGGTCTTGGAACTTTTTATGCACTTGGAAAAGAGGCAGCAGAAAAGATAAAAGAAAAGACCGGTGCACAGCCGACCATTATTAATCCGTATTTCATTACAGGTGCGGACAAAGATTTACTGGAAGAATTAAAGAAAGACCATGACGTAGTCATCACTTTGGAAGATGGTATCTTAGACGGTGGATTTGGTGAAAAAATTGCAAGATTCTACGGCGATTCTGATATGAAAGTATTGAACTTTGGAGTAAAGAAAGAATTCCTCGACCGTTATGACGTACAGGAAGTATTAGAAGAGAATCATCTGACCGCAGAATTAATCGCGGGAGATGTGGCAAAAGTATTGTAAGAGATTATTGAATATCATTCTCAATAGGAAACACTTCGCTTGACAAATACTCCCAGGGGGTATATGATAACGATATCAATCAGAGAAGAGGTGACTGTCATGATAAAGACAACATTAAAAATTGACGGAATGATGTGCGGGATGTGCGAATCCCATATGAATGACCTGATTCGTAAAAATTTTAAAGTAAAAAAGGTAACATCGTCCGCCCAGAAAGGGGAAACGGTAGTAATCAGCGAGGATGAACTTGACCTTTCTCTTGCAGGAAAAGAAATTAAGGAAATCGGATATGAGTTAAAAGATGCAAAGAGCGAACCTTATGAGAAGAAAGGATTGTTCGGGTTATTTAAATAAGAATGTAAAGTGGCGGTTAAAAAACCGCCATTTTTGTGTCTGTATTAAGATAGTCTGGAATTATTTTTGTCTGCATGATGTGGAATTATGAAAAAAATTGTGTTAAAATATGTCAAAGCACAGAAACAGCACAGGAGGAAGTCATGGTTTGTAAAACATATCCGTTGGGAGAATTAAAAGAATATAAATATGTCGTTATTTTATCCGAGTATGACGGAAGGATTCTGTTAAGCAGGCATAAAGAGAGAACAACATGGGAAACGCAGGGCGGACATATCGAAGCCGCGGAAACACCGTTTGAAGCAGCAAAAAGGGAATTATACGAAGAATCCGGGGCTATACAGTATGAGATTGCACCATTCTGCGATTACTGGGCGGGAAATGAAGAAACAAAAGAAGGAGCAAGTGGAGTCGTTTTTACCGCAAAAATCACAAAACTGGGTGCAATACCGGAAAGCGAAATGCAGGAAGTAAAAACCTTTGAGGAACTGCCGAAAAATTTAACCTATCCGGCGATTAGCACAGCATTATTTGAAAGACTGAGAGAAACAGGCATGCCGGAAGAATGGCAGAGTGTGGAATTATGGGATGTCTATGGAGAGGATGGCAGCGTGACAGGAGATATTCTGGTAAGAGGCGAAGAAATACCGGAGGGATGTTTCTACGCGGTTGCTAAAGTATTTGTCATGCATGAGGATGGAAGTGTGCTGCTGATGCGCAGGCATCTGGAAAAACCGGCATATCCGGGATGCTGGGAATGCGGTGCAGGCGGAGCCGTTTTAAAAGGAGAGCATTTTTCCCTGGCAGCCAAACGGGAACTGTTAGAAGAAACGGGAATCCTTGCCGATGAATTGAAACCAATCTATCAGACATTATCAGGAAATTGCTATTTTGTGGGATATCTGTGTGTGACCAATGTGGCAAAAGGGGCAGTAAAACTTCAAAAAGACGAAACCATCGATTACAAATGGGTGGATAAAGAGAGCTTTTTAGAGATTTACGATACACAGCAGTTAGTTGTGGCAAAAGGACTGAGAGATTTTGTAGCGGAATGGAGGAAATAAATGATTTATAAAATCAATGGGAAGTAAAAAATTTTTGTTGATTTTTCAGAAAAAAATACATATAATATAAATGAGCAAATAATTTGCTTCATTTAAGTGCGTTGCTACTTTAAGTGCAAACCATTAATTTAAGTGCTTCACTACTTTGAATGTGAACCATTAATTTAAGTGCTTCGCAGCTTAAAATGCGAACCGTTAATTTTCAGGGAGATAAATTGTTTTATCTCCCTGTTTACATTTTACCGGAGGAGAAAGATGGATTTTACCGCATAAACGAAGAATATAATAGATTTCTTCAAAAATACGAAAAAGAAAAAAGAGGAGTCATAAAAGTGCCTAATATTAGGTATACAGACCGTAACAAATTTGCATTTGGTGCAGTTATGCAGGTAAATGGGATGAAATATTATGTATCGGTATCCTCTTTTGATAAAAAACAGGAAGCAAATATTTTGATTCGTGTACCGGGAGATAGTAAAGAAGTCAAAGGTTCTTTGCTATTTAATTATATGGTTTCAGTACCGGATGAGTGCCGAGAGTATATTGAGAAAGTACTAAAAGATAATGGAGAAAAATAAATGAACATCAGAGTGAGACAATATAGAGAACCGGATTTAAAGGAAATGATACGCATCTGGAATGAAGTAGTAGAAGATGGTGTGGCATTTCCACAGGAAGAATTACTTACGATGGAAAGCGGAAATACTTTCTTTGCAGAACAGACGTACAGTGCAGTTGCAGAAGATGCGGACACAGGCAAAGTTTATGGATTATATATTTTACATCCAAACAATATCGGTCGCTGCGGGCATATATGCAATGCAAGTTATGCGGTCAGCAGGGATGCAAGAGGATTATATATCGGGGAAAAACTTGTGCTGGACTGTCTGGAACAGGGAGCAGGACATAACTTTAAAATTCTGCAGTTTAATGCGGTGGTTGCGTCCAATGTCCATGCAAGACACCTGTATGAAAGACTGGGATTTATCCAGCTTGGGGTGATTCCAAAAGGATTCCGCATGAAAGACGGGCATTATGAAGACATATGCCCGTACTATCATGTATTATAGAAAATAAATTAAATTTCCAAGCCGGTAAAAGCCGTCACCATAATTTCGCAGTTTCCGTCTTCTACGTCAGGAGCTGATGCGTGACAGGTAATTTTGCCGGTTTGTTTGTAGTTGGAAGAAACATAGAAAGCACCGGTACCGCCTTCCAGAGCGAACTTCTGTTCCTCGATAAAATTGCCTGCACCGGTAATTTCTATGGAAATTTCATTGTCTGCATAGGGAAGTATCGTTCCGTTTTCATCGACAAGAGCGATTTTTACGGCAGTAAAGTCAGAGCCATCTGCAGTAATGGCACAGTCATTCGGTGTCAGGAGGATTTTTTGGGCTTTGCCCGGAGTTGTTCTTGTATGTCTGACAGCTTCTGTACCATTTACATAACCGATAGCGGTAAGACTTCCGGATTCAAAAGGAATCTCTTTGAACTCAAACAGTGGATGCGGCAGATTTAAGTAGAGATTCGGCTTTGCTTTTGCAAGAAACCGGTCATTCTGATACAGTGCAACTTCCTCGCAGTTACTCATTACCGTGACAGTATTGTCCGGATTTTCCACCTGGTAATTTGCAATATAAACAAACGGTGACACGGACACATCTTTCTGGGAGCGGTAAAAATAAGAAGACATTTTCGGAATCCGGAAAATATCGTACATACCGCTGTAAAAGACATTTTCTGTTCTGGTGTAATTTACTTCGTTATTGTAATCAAACATACTCCATGCGAAACCGCCCAGACAGTATGGGTTGCCGAAGTAATAATCCACCACGTTTGCAAATGTTTTCGTAAAAGCAAGTGCTTTGGTGTCCTTTGCCCAGGAATAGCCGTTTCCTTCAAACCAGTCCATGGAGTGTTCGGTAATAAGAAATGGCATAAATTCCGGTTTTTCCGGATATTGATAATTGATGGTATAAATATCTTCTCCGTCTAAAAATTTCGTATTTCCATAAGATTCCATTCTGCGGACGCCGTGGGTAGGGCGGGTCCCGTCGAGACTTTTGGCAAGGACATTTGTTTTTTCGTAAAAAGCATCGTCATCAAAGGATTCATTGACGCGCGTTCCCCAGCTGATGATGGAAGGGTGATTGCGGTCACGTAGAATCATTTCTTCCAGATTTTTCATGTAGATGCTTTTCCATGCGTCATCGCCGATGTGCTGCCAACCGGGAGCTTCTTCAAACACAAGCAGGCCGATTTCGTCGCAGCGGTTCAAAAAGGCGGGAGCCTGTGGATAGTGGGAACATCTGACAATATTAAATCCCGTGTCTTTTATAAGGTCGGCATCGGCTTTCTGGTGGCGGTCATTGACAGCTCTGCCCAGATACGGCCATTGTTCATGCCTGTTGACACCGATGAGTTTCATTTTCTTTCCGTTTAAATAGAATCCATCTTTTACAAAAGAAAAGAAGCGGAAACCAAACTGTGTATGAACTTCGTCAATACAGATGCCAGATTCATACAGTCTGGTGATGACGGTATAGAGATAAGGCTGTTCCGGTTCCCAGAAAACAGGATTTTTCACATCGATACTGAGATGGGATGTGGATGCAGCACCGGCATTCAGCCGGATTTCTTTTCGATTTACCACAAGGTAGTTTCCGTCTTTATCAGCCAGAAGTATTTCAATCAGAAGTTCTTTCTTTTCATTTGCTGCGTTATTTAAAGTTACCTGATGTTCCACGGTAGTGTCTCCGGCAGCAAGATTTGGAGTGGAAGAAAAAGTATCTGTAATCATGCAGTCTGCTGTGGCAATCATCCAGACATTGCGCACAATTCCTCCAAACAGGCAGTAATCCACCTGGTTACCTTCCGGTGGAATGTCCGTGTGTTTTGTGGAATCCACGCGCACAGCAAGCACATTTTCTTCTCCGCATGGCAGCAGATACCTCGTGATATCCACAGTAAATCCGGTGTATGCTCCCTTGTGTTCCATGACAAACTGTCCGTTCACATAGACCTGTGCCACTGTTGCAACCCCTTCAAATTCTACAAAAATCCGCTGATTTTTAAAACTCTTATCCAGAGAAAAATGTCTGCGATACCAGGAAACAAAACGGTAGGACTCAATCTGTTCCTGAAAATCCGGGCCTTTGTGTCTGGTCAGAAGAGTATTTGCATGCGGCAGGCACACCGCCTGAAATCCGGTCTCCGCTGCCTGGATTTGTTCGCACTCTTTCCTGGCCTCTGCCAGATAAAGCCATCTGGTATTAAAATTAATCTTTCTCCTCATTTACAATCGCTCCTTTATGTTTTAATACTTTTTAGCAAATTGTGAAACTCATAATTTATCTTTATTGTATATGCAAACTTCCCATTTTGCAATCCGAATATCTTCCGAAGAATATGACTATATTAAGATTTTCTTGTCATGCGAAAGCAGACATGATAGAATCAGAAAAGATAAAAAGAAAAGGAATAAAAGAAAGAAGGATGAGAGATGTTATTGTTTCCAATTCAGAGTGCATTTACGGAGAAACTGCCATATTTCTTCCGGGGAGTAAGGTATCTTTATGAAAATTATCAAAATCCGATTGCACTTTCAGACCTTGCCAGTCTTGCAGGAATTACAGAACAGCATCTCTGTACAAGCTTTAAATAGCTTACCGGACATACCATCTTCAATTATCTGATGAAATATCGTATCCAGAAGAGCAAGGAACTGCTGATTCGTGAAAAAAATATGCAGATAAAAGAAATCGCATTAAGATGTGGATTTCGTGATATCAGTTATTTTGCAAAAGTTTTTAAAAAGCAGGAATTTATGACACCATCGGATTTCCGAAAAAGTCACTTTTAACTATATAAACCTCATTCTTGTATCTCTTATTCATCTATGGTACAATTCAGATAAGGAGATACCTGCAGGATGTGAAAAAGGATTGGAGAATAGAAAATATGAGTAAAGTAATCAGTATCGGAAATCAGGGATTTGAAGATATAAGAAAAAATGACAATTTTTATGTAGACAAAACAGACTTTATCAGAGAGTGGTGGGAATCAAGGGACATTGTAACTTTAATTACCAGACCGCGCCGGTTTGGCAAGACGTTAAACATGGATATGCTAAAGTGTTTTTTCTCTAACCGGTATGCCGGAAGGTCCGATTTATTTGAGGGACTTTCTATCTGGAAGGAAGAAAAATACAGAGAATTACAGGGACAGTATCCGGTAATCTTTTTAAGCTTTGCAAATGTAAAGGAAGGCAATGCTGAGGCAGCTAAAATGCAGATGAAAGCATTAATTGCGAGAATGTATGAAGAAAACCGATTTTTGCTGGAGGGAAATCTGCTGAGTGAAAATGAAAAGAAAATGTACCAGAATGTTACAATATATATGAGTGATGTGGAAGCTGTAATTGCGATTAGTACTATGTGTATGTATCTGGAACGCTGTTATGGAAAAAAGTCAATTATTCTTCTGGATGAATATGACACCCCGATGCAGGAAGCATATATCTACGGGTATTGGGAAGAATTTACTGGATTTATGCGAAGTTTATTTAATGCAACATTTAAGACAAATCCATATCTGCAACGTGCTATAATGACAGGAATTACAAGGGTTTCCAAAGAATCTATGTTCAGTGATTTAAATAATTTAAATGTAGTAACCATGACTTCTACAGAATATGCAGCAGCATTTGGATTTACAGAGGAAGAAGTGTTTGCAGCACTGGATAGCTACGGGATGCCAGAACAAAAAGAAAGCGTAAAAAAATGGTATGATGGATTTGTGATTGGTACGGAAAAGGATATTTATAATCCATGGTCGATTACAAACTTTTTAAAGAAAAAGAAGTATCAGACCTACTGGGTGGCAACCAGCTCCAATGGGATGGTCAGCAAATTAATTCAGACGGCATCTTCCGAGGTAAAAACAAAGATGGAAGAACTGCTGCAAGACGGAGAGATAGTGGAAAATTTTGATGAGCAGATTGTTTTTAATCAGCTGGATGTGAACGAGAGTGCAATCTGGAGTCTGCTGATGGCAAGCGGGTATCTGAAAGCAGTCGAGGTGGAATACCGGGGAGAGGAAATGGAGCCGTGGTATCATCTCAAAATTACAAACAAAGAAACACAAATCATGTTTGCAAGACTTTTCCGGGCATGGTTTGATATGACGAAACAGGCATATCATAAATTTATCAAAGCAATGATGGAAAATGACCTGGAAATCATGAATTATTATATGAACCGTGTGACACAGGAAACGTTCAGCTATTTCGACGTAGGAAGCGGGGAAACAGGACTGGAGGAAACGGAACGCTTCTATCACGGATTTGTACTGGGACTGATGGCAGAGCAGGCGGAGAATTATGTGCTGAAATCAAATCGTGAGAGCGGATTCGGTCGTTATGATGTGATGATGATACCGAAAAAGGAAAATCTGCCGGCAATCATTCTGGAATTTAAAGTACATCGCCCGAAAAAAGAAAAAGACCTGGAAGAAACTGTTCAGATGGCATTGCAGCAGATAGAAGAGAAAAACTATGATGCAGAACTGCTTGCACTTGGAATTCCAAAAGAAAAAATCCGGCATTATGGATTTGCTTTTGAGGGGAAAAATGTGCTGATAGGATGATTTCTTTACAAAAATATGCCATTGAGTCAGTTCAATGGCAAAGAAATAAAAAAATAAGAATTTAATGTTTTGTAAGCTGCCAGAAAGCAACAGCACTGGCGGCAGCAACATTTAAAGAATCTACATCATGGGACATAGGAATCCGGATGGTGTAGTCGCAGTCGGAAATGGTGGAAGCGGTAAGTCCGTCTCCCTCGCTGCCAAGCACAATAGCCAGCTTTTCAACGGTTTCAAGAACCGGATCATCGATACTGATAGAGTCATCGCACAGTGCCATGGCCGCTGTCTGGAATCCGAGATTATGTAACTCCTGCACATAAGACTTTGCGGGAGTTTTTTCATCTGCATTGAGATAAGTCCATGGAATCTGGAATACAGTTCCCATGCTTACGCGGATAGCACGCCGGTAAAGTGGATTGCTGCAATCTCCGGTTAAAAGTACCGCATCGATATTCAATGCCGCAGCGGAACGGAAAATAGCACCAATATTTGTCGGGTTCATAATATTTTCTAATACGGCAATTCTTTTTGCGTCTTTGCAGACATCTGCGGCAGATGGAAGTTTGGGGCGGCGCATGGCACACAGCATCCCGCGTGTCAGCTTGAAGCCGGTCAGCTGGGTCAGTACATCAAATTCAGCGGTAAAAACCGGGATATTCGTACACCTTGCCAGAATTTCTCTGCCTTCCCCTTCTATATGTTTTTTCTCCATCAGAATCGAAACCGGGACACATCCTGCATTTAAAGCACGTTCAATGACTTTGGGGCTTTCTGCAATAAATATTCCCTTATCAGGTTCGTGTCGGTTTAATAACTGATTTTCGGTAAGTCTTGCATAAACATCCAGCTGTTGGTCATTAAAATCGGCTATTTCAAGTATATTTGACATAAAAATCTCCTTTGGTTTATTTGTAATGATTAAATTATAGGATAAATGGACGAATTTTGCAACGAAGAGTGGAGATGAAATTTGGTGAAACCGGTCACATATGACCGTAGATTTTTTTTATTAAAAATGTTACAATTAAATTATTCTATGTATCGAGAAAAAAAGGAGGTGAAATATAGAATTGCATTATCAGGTTATTATTCAAATGATAAAAGAAAAAAGAATAAAAATGGGGATGTCCCAGAAAGAAGTGGCAAGAGCTGCTGGTATTTCTCTTTCTACATATCAGAGACTTGAAAGAGGAAAGAATGTTCGGTGCGATACTCTTGTTAGGGTTATGGAAGTATTGAAAATTCCATATTAAGTAAAGTCAACTTGATAAAAAAAGGAAGCCCCTTAGTGGGTCTTCCACTCTAGTAATGTTATGTTTAATGAAGTAGAAAGTACTTGTTTGAGAGTGATGTAAAAGACTCATTTGAATGAATTCAGATGAGAAAAAACAAGTAAAATAATCGGATACATAGATAAATGCAGGAAATTTATATTTCCTGCATTATAAAAAATAAAAAGACCTGATAATTCAGGTCTTAATGTTGCAACCGCAACACTCCATATGGAGTAAATCCGATAAATCGTTATTTGAACTTTGTAATGTAAAATCATTATTATAATATAGTATCTATGCGATTTTGTCAATAGAAAAATAGGTAATTGCGAAACACTTAAATTTTTGTAAGTGCATATGCAAATGATACAATGACACGAAGGCACGCTCTCGCTACATTAGGCTATGGCACTAGGGAATCTTCCCGGTTTACCGGGTCCCTCCCTAGTGCGTGGG
>OGOW01002312.1_pt1 | contig 15361 bp, 20 predicted proteins | sample 1552781 | NCBI WGS metagenome assembly OGOW01 (sample SAMEA2580145, study PRJEB22360) | human gut metagenome | biome: human gut; feature: human-associated habitat; material: faeces | place: Denmark | collected 2008/2010
CAGAAATGGTTCAGGTTAAATATCTGATAGTTTAATGTGTGGTTTTGAAGGAACAAGAATTTTAACCGTAGCCGATGTGCTGCGGTTTTTTGATTGAAAGATAATGAACATAGGAAGGAAGCCGGATATACTATGAGGCTTTCGGATTTAAAGGGAAGTGGCGGCAATGTTTGTAAGTTTATTTAAAAAAAGGAAAAAATAAACTATCAATTCATTAACGGTTGTGATACAATATAGGAAAATAGTACAGAAATGTTATGACAAAAGAAATTATAGCTTGGAGGTTATTTATGGATACTAATATTTTACTTGAGAATGGAACGAATGAACTTGAAGTTCTTGAATTTGTTATTGGCAATAATCACTATGGAATCAATGTAGCTAAGGTGAAGGAGATTGTTAATTTTCAGAAGGTCACACCGGTGCCTAACGCCCATCCTTCTGTAGAAGGTATTTTTATGCCAAGAGATACAATGATAACAGTTGTGAAGCTTGCTAATGTACTCCACCTGCCTGATTCAGACGATCCTAAGAATGATATGTTAATCAACACTAACTTCAATAAGCTTAATGTGGCTTTCCATGTACATAAGATTGTTGGAATTCATCGTGTGTCATGGGCGGATATCATTACGCCCGATGCGACAATCAATTCAGCAGAATCAGGAATAGCTACAGGTATCATAAAGGTTGAGGGAAGACTTATAATTATTCTTGATTTTGAGAGAATTGTATCCGATATAAGCCCTGAGACCGGTCTTAAGGTTTCTGATATTTCCAGATTGGGAACAAGAGATAGAAATAATTCTCCTATTGTACTGGCAGAGGACTCTATGCTTCTTATGAAGCTTATCACAGATTCACTTGAGAAGGCAGGATACACTAATCTCATTAAGTGTGTGAATGGACAGGAAGCATGGAATTACCTGCAGAATATTGAGAAAAAGTCTGGTGGAGATGTAACTAAGTATGTTAAATGCATAGTTACAGATATTGAGATGCCGATTATGGATGGACATAGACTTACGAAGCTTGTAAAGACTGATGATGAGCTTAAGGATATCCCTGTTATCATTTTCTCGTCCCTTATTAATGAGGAGATGAGACGTAAGGGTGAGCAACTCGGTGCAGATATGCAGCTCTCCAAGCCTGAGATAGGCTCCCTTGTAGAAGCAATAGACAAATTGATTTTAAAGTAAACAAAATCTTTATCTGATTCCTATAATTAAATAGCTTTACATTTAATTGTGTCAAAAGAGTCGCTGTCCGGCGGCTTTTTTGATTTGTAAAATAGATATGCGAAGTATCGATTTTATATGAATAAGAAGCAAAAGCGGATTGCCAACATCATTTGTATACAAAAATGATTACTATTCAGATGACGTTAGCATAAAGTAAACAGATATGTATGCTTGTGAACAGAGAAATTTCTTATTCGTAAAGTGGCGTAAATAGACTGTCTTTTATATGAGCAAAATACGAGAAAAAATAGCTGCGTAGCAGTGGGAAAGCACATATCAATATGTGGTTTTGCGAATATATGGTACAGAGTTATGAATAGTTATTTAAAATCTTATATATGAATGGAATGATTTGGATAAGTATTTCTTGTGAAAAAAAACAACACATGTTATAATAAAACAAATTGTTTTTGCAGCAGTTATTTAGCTATGAATTTACAATAAATTAATACAGATGAGGTGAAGCAACGTGGCAGAAAATAATGATGACCAGTACCTTGATGAGCTTTTAAATTCATTGAGAAGCAGTAATGATGATGGCAGCGATGCTCTAAGTGATAAAAATGAGAATTTGCCGGCGGATGCGGGTCAGAATAATCGTGATGACAAGTTGATTATTGATGACAGCAGCCAGATGGAAGATAATGATAAAAGCCAGGATAATACGCAGAATGACGATGATATATTTGCTTTGGAAGATAATGGCGAAGAACAGGATGTTAACCAGCCTATAGAGGAAGATAATGAAGATTATGATGAACAGAGTTCGGCAAATGGCAGTGAAGATAATGACAGTTTAATGGATATGTTTAATCAGCTTAACGGTGATGTAATGCATACGGATGATAGTAATGCTGATACAGATGCTTCTCAAGCTTCATCGGATGCTGAACAGGAAAATGGTGATGACAATGCTGAATCGGATATAATAACGCTTACCGATGATGAAGATAATAGTAAAGCCTATAGTGAGCCTGTAGATGATGATTCGAAGCCAAATGCTGATAATCAGCCGAATAAAGAAGACAGTATAGAAAATACAGAAAAATTAAGTGATGCTAAGTCCGCAGCAAAGAATGCCAAGGAAGAAAAGGCTGAAGCTGCCAGAAAAGAAAAAGAAGCTAAGAAAGAGGAAAAGGAAAGAAAAAAAGCTGAGAAAAAAGCAAAAAAGGAACAGAAAAAAGCAGAGAAAGCTGTAAAGAAGAATAAAAACAAATCTGAATCTGAAAATGAGTCTGTTGATGGCGCATCACAGGGTAATGTTGATTTGATAGACAGACTTTATAACGATGAAGAAGCCTCTGGCGGTTCTTCTGATGATGATTTAGACAGCATCCCTGAGCGTGAGGAGGAGACGAAGCCTAAGAAGAAAAAAGAAAAGAAAAAGAAAGAGCCTAAGCCTAAGAAGCCTAAAAAAGAGAAAGTAAAAAAAGAGAAGAAGCCTGCACAGCCTTCCGAGCTTGTAAAAGTGACAAAGGGAACATTTATAGGAATGTTCATCACAATAGTGCTTATAGTAGGAATTGTCTATTTGGGAACGAGCTTTGTGTCATATGGAATAACAGTAAGTCAGGCGAAAGAGCATTTCAATAATGGCAAGTTTGATCAGGCATTTGACAGTATATCAGGAATTAATATAAGAAAGTCGGATGAGAATACATACTATGCTATAAGGACTGTTGCGAGTGTATATGTTGATTACTGCTCATATATTAATTACGATAAGGCAGGAATGAAGTTTGAAGCTTTAGATGCACTTATAAAAGGGCTTCAGCATTATGATGAGTATTATTCGGATGCTGAGAAGTATGAGGTACTCGACCAGTATGATGCTGTAAAGAATCAAATTTTATCAGAGCTTTCAAGCTATGGAATTTCAGAGGATGATGCTGTTTACTATGGAAGCCTTGAAAATGAACAGCAGTATAGAGAGATTCTGAGCGACATCGGAGAGGTAACAGAATGATAGCTATTATAGATTACGATGCATATCATAACAATAAAACTATCGTAGAATAAGGTGCTGTACACTGTGCAGTTAATATCATATTGCAGTTATACTAATTATTTACTAATTAAAATGTTTTGAATGCGTACATAAGTAAAAATTAAATATTAAGACATCTAAATAAGTCCATATCATTGTAGAAATACGATGGTGTGGGCTTATTTTAGTGTCTTAAACTAAACATAGGAGTTAGGCTATAAGAAATACACAAAAAGCCGAAAATGAGCCTTAAAACGGCTTGCAGGTAGTCTGTATAGGTCAAAAATGTGCAAAGAATGAAAGTCTGATTTCATGTGCAATTATTTTAATAACAAGGAGGATTTTAGATGTTTGGAACAGTGACAAAGTATTTCAAAGACAAGGGATATGGATTTATAAGAGGGCAGGATGGAAGCTCTTATTTTATTCATCATTCAAATCTCAATGGAGAAATCATAGAGAGTGGTTACTATGTGTTTTTCAGAGTTGAGAACGGATACAATGGCAAAGATGAAGCGGTGGATATAACAGCTATAGAAGCCACAGAAAGGAGTATAGGATGTTAACAGATGAGTTTATACATGTAATTGCAAAGAAAACAGGAATGTATGTCTATCAGGCAGAAAATTTTCTCAATGCATTCGAGGAGACGGTAGCTGAAGTCTTAGCAAGCGGAGATTACGTCAATCTGTATAAGTTTGGTGGGTTTGATACGGTTGTCCGTAAAGGCTGCATGGTGATTCCACCTGCAACAAAAGAGCCAGTGTATGTGCCTGATAAGTTAAAGATTAAGTTCACACCGTACAAAGGTCTTAAAGAAAAAGTATGTGATAAATAGATAGAATATATCTTAAATTATCAGACAATTAAAAGGAGACACTATGAGTAAAAATATTGATAATATGAATGATTTATCAAAGGCACTCATGCCGTCATTAAAAGGAATGGTAGATGTCATGGCAAACAGAGTATATGAGACATTAAATTTCTTTTTACAGAAATACTATGATTCATACAACCCTATATATTACCGCCGACAGTATGACTTTCTCCGTTCTGCTATTAAGGTGAACGCAAGAATTGTAAGAGGTAAGGTTGTAGCGGCGGTGTACATTGATACGGATTCTATGGACAACTATTATGAAGCCAGCGGTTTACAGGTCGCAACATGGGCGAATGAAGGCTTGCATGGTGGAATGAAAGCAGGCAGAAGTACGCCTCATGTGTGGGATGACACGATAGCAAATACTGTTGATAATGGTGAATTGCTGAAGGCGGCAGTGGCTTATCTTAAAAGTAAAGGATTTGAGGTTAAAACAAATTAAGGTTGTAGCGTGTGGCTGCGGAAAGTATAACTTGTGAAGGAGATTAAAGATTATGACAAAAATGGTGAATGATATTGATGTAAAGGAAACAGAGAAAAATCTTAAAAGTAAAGAATTTGAGGTTAAGACAAATTTTGATAAGAAGTTAGCTGATGTGATAAAAGAAAATGTAATATCTGAAAGCACAGAACGCAATAAGGACGGACTTGATTTATTTGTCGGTTTGCTTAATAAAGTTGATAAAGAACAAAGTCGTGCTGATATTTTTGAGCAGCTAAATAAACCAGAGGTAGCGAATGCGATAAAAAAGCTTTCAATCGAAGCTATGAAGGATAGCTTTAATTCCAGATATTAGAATGTTGAGACATGAGAAGCAATAAATAGTGGTATCAATAAAGTTATTAAAAGAAAGAAAAATAATCGTCAGACATGCACCGATTGAAAATAAATGTATGGATATTTCCCAACAGACAGGAAGTAAAAGAAAGTCTGTATCGGAGATCAAGAATATCTTGTGAGGTTCATTTGAACCTATCATTTGTGCGATTTCTGCACATTTTCCAATATGAGAAATTGAATAACATGGCTAAAGAGATAGTTCCTTTGAGCTATTTTAACGAGCCTAAAAAAGCTGGTTAATTATATTTCTACAGATGTGTGGGATATAGCAGTTTATTAGGGGTGCGTCATTTATGTCGAACCGATTTCTTGACCTCTGATTTGAATAAAAAGGAGGAACATGAATTTTGATTATAATGAGACAAAAGTATGTAAGAAATGTGGGAGGGAACTTCCATTAGATAAGTTTGGAATAAACCATAATTATACAAGGAATGTATGTAAAGAGTGCTTCAATGAAGGAATGCGAGAAAAGCGTTATCAACAAAGATTATCAGATGGCATAGAAACATATCATAAAGATAAGTCGATGAAGATACAGAGGAAATATAAGAAACCATACCATTTTCAGATATTGTATAGGTCGGAATCTGGTATTGATACTATTGCAAAAGATGAAGTGTTTGTGCGGTTATTTGACTATAAATCTGCATGGACTTCTAATTATGGAAGAGTAATTCAGAGGTTGGATGATGGCACATATCAGCTTGTAAAAGGTGTATATTCAAGAGCTACAAAGGAATTGACCTATACACTTGACAGGAATGTTTATTTTAGCTCTAAAAACACATGGGGATATAGGAAAGAGAAGGTAACTGCCAGTGACCTTGTAATTAAGATGTTCGTTGTAAATTATGACATGAAAAACAATACAATGGTGTGGCATAAGAATAATGATACAAAGGATAATTACTACAAGCATTTATTCCCGGTCACAGACAAACAATACAATGAGATTTTGAGAGTGAATGAACAGGACGGAGCAATAACAGATAAACAGATTATGGAGATTGTCAATGCGGTAGAGTTTAAGCCTGATGATTGGAAGCCTTGGCACAATAAAAGAACATATGAAGGTGTAGGTTATGTTGGTGCAGATACTTCAGATATTGACTATGAATCATACTCATTTATCAAGTGGAAGAATATGATCCAGAGGTGCTACAGTGATGTTGTGCATAAATTAAAGCCGTATTATATGGATAAGGAAGTTTGTATTGAATGGCAGAATTACCAGAATTTCAAGATATGGTTTGACGCACATTACATTCATGGAACTAAGGTCGATTTAGACAAAGACCTGCTTTATAAGGAAGGCAATATCTACAGTCCAGAAACTTGTGCATTTATGACACATTTCTTAAATACTGTGTTTGAGGATAGAGGAATTGAAAGCAACATCAAACAGAATGATGATGGTACATATTCAGTATCAATGATAGTTCTTAATAAGAAGATGTATATAGGTGTATTTGATTCAGAGGAAGAAGCATATACTGGATTTATAGATGGAAAGATTGATTATATTTGTGACCTTGCAGAAAAGTGTAAGGGCAAAGTGCCAGATTATGTGTATGAAGGTATGCTGAATTATAAGATTGAAATTGACTAATAATTGGAGGTGGCAGATTTAGTCCTGCTGCCTCTTTGCAGTTTATAAGGAGAAAAAGGAATTATGGCTTATATAAAGGTCAAAGATAGAAGAAGATTAGAACGAAAAGAATTCAGAGATTACATAAAATTATCAGATGATAAAGTGCTTGACACAAAAAAGAATAATATAGATTTACTTGGTGATGATGAAATATTCATACAGTTGGAAGATACACAGCATTATTGGATTTCAAATCACGGCAGACTTACAAATAATATGAGGAAAGATAAAACATTCTTCTTTCATAAAACAGATAGCGGTAATCCAGAAAGAAGTGTGCATTGGACGATTGTAACTTATGACATTGACGGAACTGCTTTACATGAAGAGACAAGTCCAGAGATACTTGTAGCAAAGTATTTCTTAATCAGACCGACAGGATGCAATAAGATATGGCATATAGACGAAAATATGAACAACAATTACTACAAGAATTTGATTTATGTATCTGCGGAAGAGTATGAGTTGTTGAGAAAGCACGTTAAAACAGTTGCAGAGCTTGGAAGAGAGCAGGAATATTATGATTATAATACTGTCAAGGGCAATCCGGCATATAAAATTTATGAGGGTATTTATGCAAGGTGTTATGGCGGTAGTTCGTTGTATGTGAATCAATGCTACGATGATGCTTATATGTGTGACGAGTGGAAGAATAGCAGAGATGCTTTTGCTGAATGGTATTCTGCTAACTATTATGAGTGTGACGGTGAGAGGATGGCAGTTGATAAGGATTTGTTATGCCGTGGCAATAAAGAGTATGCTCCTGATAAATGTTGTGTTTTACCTCAGACGTTAAACTCTGCATTGGCAAGCGCCACTAAGAGGCGGAATTACTTCAAATATTCAAATAAAAAGGATTATGCGGTTGGAGTTGACTATGATAAGGCAAGAGATAAGTTCTTTGCAAGAATCACTCCATTCGGGTATGACAAACAAGTTAAACTGCATTATTGGGACACGGAAGAAGAAGCGTTTCAAGAATATAAGCTATTCAAGGAATCGGAGATTAGGATATTGGCATTGAGATATAGGGATAAGATACCAGATAGGCTGTTTGATGCATTGATTAAATATGAGGTGCGCTCTTATAGTCCGTATGAAAAGTAGAATATAGGGTATATCAGGTAGAGATACTTGGTATGCCCTATTTTTTTACATTTTTAATAGCCCGTATGGAAGATGATAGGTACTTAATATTTTGACGTTAAAGAGTACCCCCTGCCTGCTGGCGAATAGGTAAAAAACTTTATCGTACTCCATATCGTGATTGTTCGCCGTGAGCTAAAATTAGTTATTTTATAGTTTAATTGTCTGATAATACAATGTAATATCTGAATAAAATATAAATTATCAGACAATTTAGATATTATTATGACAATAATAAATCATCGACTTTATATCGAAATTTCCTTAGTGAAGAGGAAATTGAGCTTGTTTTTTGGGTGTGAGCTTGAAATGGCACAAAGCATAGAATAATAGGGCATATAAGGGACTTTTTGACGAAAAAATGTTTATCGTGATATAAAGTTTGTTTTTACGAATTGTAGATACAATTAACGCAATATAATGTACAATTTGCGGTTGAACATTTTAAATTAGTCGAGTATAATACAAATATAAACAGACACAAAGTAACTAAGGAAAAAACTCGGATATCGGCTATACCGATTTAAGAAAAAAGCACAACAATGTATATAAGCATACAGGGGGGGGATTATATGAGCGGTGACAATAATCCGTTTCCGCATGACGGAAAACAAGGAAGATGTGGCTGCGGTCAAGGATATAGTTGGAATGACGATAATTATGGTAGGCATAGTGGCGGTTCGTCTGGTGGTGGAGGTAATGGCACAGCAATATTTTTGATTGCAGTTGTTTTATGTAGTATTATTGGTGCATTTAATGAATTGCTTGGAGCGTTGATACTTATTGTTGTTGGATTCTTTTTGTTTATGAGTAGGTAACTCGTGTAATATAAAGGGGATGTTTATGAATACAGCTCAGATAGTAGAACAGGTAAAAGAAGTGATTATGAAAGAACTTCTTACAGATATAGATGATAAGCATTGTGTTCTTGATTTGTGTATAGAGAATGGAAGCTGTCAGCCATTAAGCAAGGTATCACAAGGCTTTTTGGATAACAAAAAAATTGAATTGATTAAGGAATATAACAGTGGGAAAATATTATTTTTCAGAAAGTATAATTACGAGAAGATATTGATTCAGTATTTGGAAAATAAATATAATGTTGATGATATTGAGTTCAATTTATTTCCATCCGACAAGAGAAAGCGAGAACTAGAAGAAAAGCAGAAGCAAGAATTGGAAGAAAAACAATGTAGGGATTTTGAAGAAAATATTATTAAACAGATACCTTATATGATATGGGAAAAGACTGTAAGGGTAAGTAATACCATATATACAGCTGTTGATGATGTTGGTAGAAAAATTGAATTGCACTACAATCATGGCAATACTGGAAAAAATAGGAAAGCCAATAAGTTAATATATAATCATGTTCCGTTAAAATATGCAGAATATGATGTAAAATCGGTTGTAGAGAGTATTGAAAAAACGCACCCAAAGAGTGTTAAAGCAGACCATATTATAATGGTAACTAGACCCGAATATTCAAAAGGTGAATTGAAAACAAAAAGCAAGGATAAGGAAGATAAAAAAGAGGCAAAGAGGAAGAAAAAACTTGAGGAACAAAAGCGGTATAACGCACTTATTGATGCCAAAGATCAGTATATAGCTGATTTGATAAAAGAGTATGGTATTAAGAGACAAAAAATAGAGAATTATGCTGGTTATTATCAAAACAGATGTAAACACTTTAATAAAAATATATTAATGTCATGTAGATTTCAAGACAGACCATGCACAGTTTTCTTTGCGGATTGTCCATATAATCATCAATTCATACATATGCTGAAAGAGGAAAGAAGAAAAAAACTGCAATTCAAGCCAGAACCAATTTCAGTAATTGCAAAGAGATATAATACAACCGAACATAATATAAAGTGTATAGCTGGATGTTTCAAAAGCCAGTGTTCACATTATGAAAAAGAAAAATGTTCTTGTGAGCAGGTGCTTTTATCAAGTTGCTCTTTACAAAATCCTGATTGCATTTTTTACGATGAGTTTTTGGAACGCATGAAGAAACATTCTGAAAAGATTTTGAGAAAACAGGAAACTCAAATTGTAGCAAAAGAGCCTAAGAAAGAAATCATAAGTAAAAGTGAGCCATCGTTACCAGAAATAGGATTAAAAGATTTTGTTGTACGAGCAAATGTTTTTAAATGTATGCACAACAAACATCAAATTGATAATGTGGTTGCTATGATAAATATTGATGATAATGGAAAGAGGAAACAAATAAAAATTTCTGCTGGATATTGTTCTCAATGCAAGATATATTTCATTATGGATTCTACATACCAAAATTTGAAGAAAAAAGGCATGGTTTTGTGTCGTGTTACAGATGAAAAAAATTATATGAAGAGTGGATACATAAATGGCATGAAATTAGCACAGGAATCTTTGCTTATGCAGTATGGATATAATGTGTCACAAACTGAAGGATTGACTACTACTGGTAGACAGAAAATTCTTGCGGTCATTATAGATAATAAAATCATGTCAAAGAGTGAAATTATCAGTTACATAGATTTCTTTATCAGTCAGCGAAACTCTAATTCTAGGATGGAAGTGGCTATTTCAAAATGGGAAGCTGATCGAGAGTTTGTAGAGAATTACAAGATAGGTCAATATACACAGTATGGTGTCAATGCAATTTATAGACGATAAGCGGAGGTACTGCTGAAGGTGAAACAGTTAAGGCATTTGAGATTAAAGGGGATTCTCTGATCGTATAAGGAATCACTAATCTTGATGGAAGTATCGTATTGAAGAAAAAATAATTTTTGTTATTTTTATGGGTACGCCTGCTGCTGTTAGGTACTTAATATGGCATAGTTTAAGTGTACCCCCTATGCCACAGGTTAAAAGAGGAGATTTGCTATGTTTGAAGCATATTTATCTGGAAGTACAGTTAAGATATTGGACAAATACATAGAATCTAATGAGCAATATTTTAAGATACTGGATATTTTTAAAATTGTACATAATGATATTGTTTATGATGTAAATTTTGTCATAAGTAATAAAATGATACAAGGAACTAAGATTGTAAAAACCAATATTACAATGACGGAATTTAAGAAAATATTTGATAGGATTTATGTGTTGAGAGACATAAACAAATATATAGATAATGCATCCTTATTAAATCGTACCAATATTCCTAAAATCAATTTACCAGTTTATGATTTTATTCTGTGCTTCTATAAACATTTACAGAATAATTTTGATGATGCTATGCTTGGTGAATTGATTAAATTTGAAAATCCAATATCAATAAATGCTCAGTCAAGTGATAATAGGACTGGATATGGTAATGAATACTATTATGATGAATTGGTTTATGAAGGAACAAAATACGGAGAAACCAGCGAATATCCGATTGTTGGGTATATAATAAATGAAAATAAATTAAGTACGAGTTTACTAACTTGTGGCTATGGGATAAAATAATATATGCTATTATCCTTTGTGAATGTAAGCAATTTTGAGGTCGAATCGGCTTTGTAATTGCATTGCTGATTAAGTTTACCTATGATGTATTTTGAAGCGGATTTGGAACGATTTATATTGATTTTCTCTAATGATATAAGGGTAAAAATATTGTAGAGGTAAATTTCCAACCCAGTGTGTGAAAGAATCAGATACCACTATAATAATAAAACAATATACATTTTTTGGTTTTTAGTACCCCGGACTTTCAAAAAATTAAAAGATTACTATAATAAATTAACTATATCAATCAACATAATAAGGTATCATATATAAAAAAATGGTGTAACCATCAGCGGCTACACCATTATTTTTTTTACGTTTTCTGTTTATGCTTCTTGTAATTTTCTCATAGGCTCTGTTTTGATTTCAGTACTTCCGTAAAGGTCTTGAATTTCCGAATAACTCAATTTGCTATTGCCACGCTTGCGGTATTCGCCATTCTGCCAATACCATTTTTTACGCTGTCCGCTCCATTTAAAACCGTATTCTTTTAACTGCTCTTTATATGGGTATGTATTACCATCAAGCCATATAAAGCAGCCAACTATATCTATTGTAATATCTGAAAAGTTGATTATCTTCTGTAAAGTCTGTCGCAGTGCCTCATCTTCTGAAAAATCATATTTCTTATTACTGTATGTTTTCTTGTCTGAATTATCATTGCCTGTTGCTGTATCGTGTCTATTCTTTAATAGGTTGAATAGACTGTCATATTCTGCATTGATTTCTTGCGTGGCTTCTGTTGAGCCTTGCGGATTGTCTGGATGATATTTTTTTAATAGGTCTTTATACTGTTTTCTTAATTCTTCCAATGTCTCTACATTTTTAAAATATTTCATAAATGATTACCTCCTTAAATAGTGAATATGTTCTGTTGATGTTCTAATTATAATATGGGTACATACTAAAGTCAAGAAATATGTACCCATAAAAATAACCAAAAATATGAACCCATATTTGTGAATTTTGCATATTGAATATGTACCCATAATATGATAATATGTACCCATACCTAGAGCGGTACAACAAAATAATCACCATTAAGGAGGTAGTTACTATGTGCGTAACAAGATTAGAACTAAATGAGAAGGTGAACGCTTTAAGGTCTTTAAAGGCTTTAAAGGAAGAGACAGAGCAGGAAATCAGAGAACTTGAAAGCAGCATTGTAGAATTTCTCAATGAGACGGCAGAATGTGAAGCCACCGACAAGAACGGCAAGCCGATACGTCAGTATATCGGAACTGATTACAAGGCTACTTATTCAGTACAGACCCGTGAGAATGTCAACAAGGAAGCTGTAAAGAGCATCCTCACAGCAAAGCAGTTTGCAAGCGTAGTTACAACGTCAACATTCGGAGTGCTTAGGGTTAAGTAAAAAATACCAGTAGCAGGTTGGGCAGGTGGAGAAATCCACCTTGCTCACCAAAACAATAGAATATAATCGGAGGGAATAACAATGGCAGAACATACAAAGCGTCCATTAAATGAGCTTGAAAGAAGATTTGCAGAGGAGCATCACAATTTGATTTATCGTTACATGAGATTGCACAGATTGGATCCTGAAGAATGGTACGACATACTCATAATACCGTATCTTAATGCGGTCAAGAAGTATCATCAATATGAGAGGTTACACAATCTTGAGTTTGAGCAGGTATTCTTTAGAACACTTGACAATGCAAGAAGTAACTACTTTAGAGATATGAACAGATTAAAGAGGAAACCTTCAGGCGGTGTATACAGCTATGATGATTTAATAGCTGATGACGAGAAGAACAACTCTTTTGAAATCTTTCTTATTGATAAGTACACCAATGTTGAAAAGCAGGCAGTATTAAATGAGCTTTTCAGAGAGTTCTACACTAAATGCGTAGAATATGATGAGTTTCAGAAAGAGCTTAGAAAAACCGAGTTAGATATGTTACTCAGTGGATATGATACATCAGATATTGTTGATGTAGTAATGCGTAGATTTGGCGGTTGTGGTGACAAAGATATGCATGACAGAGCATTTTATCACGATAGAGAGCGTTTTAGAAAAATCTTTAAAGATGTATTTGGTTTCTAAATCATGTAAAGTTTGGCGGTGTGTCAGAATTATGGCACACCTGCCATAACATAGGGAGGGCTGCACAATGCGAATAAGAATATACACATGTGGTAAAAAGAAGCTCATAGGTGAATACAATGTAAAAAGCGTATTCGAACCATCATTCTATCATAGAAATGTACCTTATATATCAGGTAGAAGATGTGCAAAGATACTTAATGAATTGTATCCGCATTTTAAGGCAGAAAAAGAGATGCTTGTATTTGAGAAGGTAGAGACAGGTTTTACACTAACCCAATACTTGTATAGAAGTGGAACATTGATAAATTTATAGGAAGGGACGGAAAAGGGATATGTTTAATTTCAGAATCATAAATACAGCAGACGGAAATCAGATTATAGACAGAAAGCACACAACATCATACGAGGAGCTTACACCGCTGCAAATGGTTGAGTATATAGAGCTTGAAGCAAGATTATATCACATGGACAGAATAGAACGGAACGCAAGAAAAGCGGCAGATAAGAAAAGAAAACTTGCAAGGAATCCACTTTACAGAATGGCTTGTGTGGTTGGATTGCTATAAGGGAAACGGAGGAGAATACAATGATTATGTCAAATTTTTTCAATATAGGTCGGGTAGTAGTAACATGGTCTATCAATGATTATATGTCAAAGGAAAGCAAATTTGCAGCAGAGATTGTAAGTGCATTACATAGATATGCACAGAAAGATTGGGGAAATCTTGACGAGGAGGACAAGCAGACGAATGAGGAAGCATTAAAATTTCCAGACGATTTGTACCTTATGGGTGCCTATGATACCTCAAAAGGGAAAATTTGGATAATCACCAACAATATTTCAGAAATTCCGGGAGATACGGTAACTACAATTTGTTTTCCTGATGAGAGATAAAGGGAACACATATAATGAGGACAGTCATAAAATGGCTGTCCTCAAAGGAAGGGAAGAAAAGATCATGGCTATTGTAATAACAAATGGAGAGTATTACATATATTTGAATCAAGTTGGCGAACATAGAAAAACAAAGGATATTGCACAGGCGATACAGTATAAGAGCGCAAGAGAAGCTATTAGTTATATGTATAAAGCACCTGCAAAGACAGATGGCTATTATGTATATGATACTATTACTGATTGTGTGGTATGGAAACGATTGACAGAAGAGGAGAAAATTGCATTACAGGAACGAAAAAATGTAATTGCAAATGTAAAGAGAAGAAATAACGGCAGGATTAAGAGAAAACAGTATTCGCAGGCAACACGCAAACTGATATATCAAAAGTACGATGGTCGCTGTCAGCTATGTGGAAGGCGAATTTTATTTTCCGAGTTATCATTAGACCATCATATTCCTTTAGCAATGGGAGGCATGGATGATATTTCTAATTTAATAGCTACATGTGTTCCTTGCAATCAGTTCAAGTCAAATATTGCACCTGAGCTGTTTGAAGGTAGAATAAATGAGATTTTCATATATCAGATGAGCAAGAAATACGGAAATAAGTTACGTTGGAAAATAATTAGTAGATGGTTGCGTCGGATGACGTTGTGAGAATTAGTTAAAATGATAACTTGAAAATAAAGGCTTTTTTGAGTATACTATATTATATGAGAGTATACAGAAACGGAGGTTACGATGTTGGCAGCAGCTACAGAAAAACAGAAAGATAGTTTAAAAGAATACATGAAGAAAATTAAAGATATAAAGTTAAGAGTGCCAGAAGAATATTTACAGCCTATAAAGGCTCATGCAGAATCAAAAGGAATGAGTGTGAATCAGTTAGTAATCTCGCTACTTGAAAAGGATATGGGCATAAAAATAGTAACTGTAAGGGAACAGAATAAGCAAAATAAGGATGAGGAGAGCGTATAGTCTGGCTAGGGGAAGAAAATAGACTAAAATATTAAAATAAATCAATAAAACAAGTATAAAATTGATTTATCTTAATCAAAAATCTACATGAAACAACGATTTCATTTGAATTTTCCAAAAGGCAGGTTCACTTTATGACAGTATCAAAAGATAATACTCAAATAGTTGC
>OGOW01002315.1_pt1 | contig 15348 bp, 9 predicted proteins | sample 1552781 | NCBI WGS metagenome assembly OGOW01 (sample SAMEA2580145, study PRJEB22360) | human gut metagenome | biome: human gut; feature: human-associated habitat; material: faeces | place: Denmark | collected 2008/2010
TGTCCAGTGCATCCATCTGCTCCCGGATGGCACCGTAAAGGCAGGGGTCGCCGGTGTGGAGGCGGACGGTGGTCTTGCCCGCCGCTTCCATCCGGCGCATGGTGTCCAGCACCTGTTCCAGCGTCATCTCGGCGCTGTTGTAGATGGCACAGTCGGGCTTTGCCAGCCCCAGCAGGGCCGGGTTGACCAGACTGCCCGCGTAGATGATGCAGTCGGCCTCCTGCAGCAGGGCCGCGCCCCGCTGGGTGATCAGATCGGGCGCGCCGGGGCCCGCCCCCACAAAATGAACCATAGCGTTACTCCTTTACCAGAATGGTTGCAAAATATCCGGCATCCTGTGCCGGGTCATAATCCGTCAGTGCTGGGAAAACGGCCTCGTCCGGCAGACCGCAGTTGCAGACCATTGCGCTGTTTGCCAGAAGCCCACGCTGACACCGTGGAGGGTGCCTTTTTTCACATCGTCCATGCTTGCAGCAGCTCCTTTGCAGTCTGGGTCTGGCCCAGCGGGCCATGCTGGTTGGAAAAGAGGATGGCTCCCACACGGAACGCCCCGGCCGCCCGGCGGTCGAGGTGGGTCTGGATGGCATCCACCAGCCCGGCCAGCACCGGGGCCCGGAGGCCTGCTTTGTCCAGGATCTCAATGCAGGCGTCCGTGGTGGCCGCGTGGAGGAGGGCCGCGCAGACCTCCTGCCCCGCCCCGCTGAGGGCGGCGTAGGTGCAGAAGAGCTCGGTGCGGCAGTCCGCCGTGTGGGAGTGGGTGTTCATGATGCCGCCCGCCAGCTTGCACAGCTTGCCCACATGGCCGATGAGCAGCACTTCCTCAAACCCGGCGGTGGCCGCCATCTCCAGCGTGTCACCAATGAAGTTGGAGCACTTGACCACCGGGATCTTTTCCAGCCGGGGCAGGGTACTGTGGAGGTAATCCAGCCCATAGTTGCCCGGGGCCAGGATCAGCCGCTGGGGCGTACCCGGGTGGGGGCGGAGGCGAGCCTGATTCATTTCCAGCTGGATGGTGTCCAGCAGGGCCTGCTCACTCATGGGCTCCACGATGCCGCTGGTGCCCAGCACGCTGAGGCCGCCCTCCACCCCGATATGGGGGTTGAACGTCCGCTTGGCCACCTCGGCACCGCCCTCAATGGAAACCGTCACGGCAAAACCGCCCGCATAACCGGCGGATTCGGCTTCTTTTTGCAGGGCCTCCGCGATCATTTCCCGGGGGACATGATTGATGGCGGCTTCGCCCACCGGCTGGTCAAGGCCCGACTTTGTCACCAGGCCCACCCCCGGTCCGCCGAAGATCTGCACATCCGCGCGTTCCGGTTTCAGGACCACTTCCGCCGCAACGGGCAGGCCGGTGGTCACATCGGCATCGTCACCGCCGTCCTTTTCAATCACGCAGACAGCACCGTCTTCCGTTGGATGGCAGGCCAGCGGGGCCACCTCCACCACAATGCCTTTTGGGGTGCGGAGAGCGACCGTTTCCGGCGTGCGTCCGGTCAGCAGGAGCCGGGCGGCTCCTGCCGCGCCCAGTGCCGCACAGGTGCCGGTGGTATAACCGCAGCGGAGCAGTTTCTGCCCGCTGCGGACATAGTGCTCGAATTTGGGTCTTGGCTTTTTGGGGGCCTCTGCCTGCGGGGCAGGCGTCTGCACCGCGGCGTCCGGGCCATAGAGAAACGTGTATTCCTCCGCTGTCAGGTGGTAGATGCGGCAGATATTTTCTTTGGTGAACGCTTCTTCGGGCGTCAGCACACCGGAAACAGCCTCGGGCGAGACGCAGACCACTTTGTCCGAAATTTTGCGGGCGAGATCCAGCTCATGCAGACTGAGCAGAACGGCCATGTTCTGCTCCCGGGCCAGCTGTTTCAGGATGCCCAGCAGTTCCACTTTGCCCTTGATATCCAAAAAAGACGTAGGCTCATCCAGCAGAATGATCTCTGGCTGCTGGCAGATGGCCCGGGCCAGCAGGACGCGCTGGCGCTGGCCGTCGCTGATGCGGTTGAAGTCCCGGCCCGCCAGCGCCTCGGCCCCCACGAGGGCCAGCGCGGCATGGACCTGGCGCTTATCTTCTGCCGAGAGGACGCCCAGCCGCCCCGTGTAGGGGTAGCGCCCGGCGGACGCCATCTCGAAGCAGGTGGTCAGCTCGGTGCGGCGGGTGTGGGGCAGCATCAGGGCCATTTTGCGGGCGCGCTCCGGGCCGGAGCAGTCCGCGAGATCTTTGCCGTCCAGCAAGACAGCGCCCCCCTGGGGGGCCAGCTGCGCTGCCAGCGTCTTGAGCAGGGTGGATTTGCCCGCGCCGTTCGGGCCGATAAGGGTCAGGATCTGTCCGCGCCGGACGCCGAGGGCGATGGCCTCGGCCAGCGGTGCTTTGCCGTAGCCCATGGCTAAATTTTGCGTTTCACAGAAAAAATCGTTCATCGTGCGCCCTCCTGATTCCGGCGGACGAGCAGCCCGATGACCACCGGCGCGCCGAACACCGCTGTCACCGCGCTGATGGAAAGCTCGGTGGGGGCGAACAGGCTGCGGGCGATGAGGTCACAGAGCAGACAGAACGCCGCGCCGCCGAGGCAGCACCCCGGCAGGACATAGAGCGGCTTTGCGCTGCCCAGCAGCTGCTTGACGAGGTGGGGTACCGCTATGCCCACAAAGGAGATGGGCCCGGCAAAGGCGGTGACACAGGCGGCCAGCAAGCTGGAAAGCAGGACCAGCGCACGGGAAAACTGCTTGACGTTGACCCCGACGCTCTGGGCATAGGCTTCCCCCATCTGGTAGGCGGACATGGGCTTCGAAAGGCAGAACGCCGCCGCCAGCACGGGCAGCACCACCAAGGCGGCGGCCCGGACGTTGCCCCACGTCATACCGGAAAAGCTGCCCTGCGACCAGTTGTGGAGGTTGACGATGTTCGAATCCTGCGCAAAGGCCACCACGAATTCGGTGATGGCGGAACAGATGTAACCGATCATGATGCCGCAGATGACAAGGATGCTCATCCGCTGCACCCGGCGTGCCACGGCCAGCACAAAGGCCATGGCGGCCATGGCCCCCGCAAAGGCGGCGAGTATGAGGGTGACGGAATTGGTCAGCAGCCCCCGGTTCAGGAAGACCACCATGACCAGCGCCACGGCCAGCTTGGCCCCGCTGGAGATGCCCATGACGAAGGGGCCCGCGATGGGGTTGGCGAAAAAGGTCTGGAGCAGGTAGCCCGCCGCCGAAAGCGCCGCCCCCAGCAGCACGACCATGACCGCGCGGGGAAGGCGGAGCTGGGTGATGATGCCGACGGACAGGGCGTCCTGCCCGCGGCCCAGCAGTGCCGAGACCACGGCCCCCGGCGTCAGCGCCACGCTGCCCCAGAAGATGTTCGCGGCGAAGAGGATCACCAACAGGAGCGCCAGAAGCAGATAGGCTGCGGCAAGGCGTTTTTGGCTTGTCATGAGCGGCTCCTTTCGTCAGGTCACATGGGTGAGGAATTGCAGGTCGGCGGGGGCATCTTCGGTCAGGATGCGGTGGAGGTCCACTACGAAATCGGCCAGCTCCATGCTCTGCTGGAAAAAGCTCTGGGTGGTGCACCAGACATCGCCGTTCTGCACGGCCTTGAACTCGGCCAGCAGGGGGCACTTGGCCACCAGCTCGTCGATGGTGGAGACGACGCCCTCAATGGTGCTGTTGTAGAGCAGCACGTCGGCATCCTTGGCCCCGGCGTAGAAATCTTCCAGCGGGAGGTTCATGGTGGAAAGGCTGTTGCCGCTGTCGGTCAGGCCGGAAAAGACGTAATCGCCGCCCGCCAGTTCGATCATCTGGGCCACATAGTCGCCGCCCTTGCGGACATTGGCGAGGTTGTTGGCCGTGATGGAGAAAAAGGCGCAAGTCTTGCCGGTGGGCGCTTGGTCGGCCAGCTCGGCGATGCGCTGGACTTGCGCGGCGAACAACTGCTCGGCCAGCTCTTCTTTGCCCAGCAGGACGCCCCAGAATTTGATCCACTCCATCCGGGCGAGGGGGCCGCTCTCGTAGCTGGAGCGTTCCACCAGCGCCGGAATGCCGAACCGTTCCAACTGCTCCTTGACCTCCGGGGTGTGGAAGATCATGGTGTTCTCAATGGCGAGGCTGCAATTGGCGGCTAAAATCTGCTCGTAGTCCGGGGCGCTGTACTTGCCCGCGTAGGCGATGCGTCCGGCTTCCATGGCGGTTTTGGCCTCGTCGAGGTACCAGCCCTCGGCTTTGGTGCCGGAAAGAGTGATGGTGTCCAGCGCGTCGAGGTGGATAAACAGATCCATGACCGATGTAGAGACGAGGTAAATGTTCTGCACCGGCTGGCGCAGGACGGTCACGCCGTCGGGGAGGGCGTCCACTTCGGCGGCATCCTCCGGAACGACAAGGAACTTCTGATCCGAATCGGGGAGGGAGAGCAGGGTATAGCCCCCCTCGTAGCAGTCGGCTGTGAACTGGGTTGCGTAGTCCAGCGGGTAGCTGTGGCTGAACACCAGCTTGTCCGTATTGGCGGGGGCGGACTGCGCTGCGCAGCTGCTGAGCAGAAGGGCAGAGGCGGGAAGGGCTTTCAGAAAATTGCGACGTGAGATCATATCAGTTCAGGGTAAAGGTCAGGGTGTACTCGATCTCGTGGGGGGTGCTCATGGCAACGGTATCCGCCACGACGGAGAGGGGAGTGCCCAGCGCAGCCACGGGGATCTCAAAGGTGGAGTTGCCCTCGGTGTTGGTGGGCAGATACTTCTCGCCGTCCACGATCATATAATCGTAGTTGGGGCTGCTCCAGACGATCGCAGCGGTCATCCTGCCGTCCGCGACGGTCAGGGCAGCGGGGCTGTCCACGCTGGCGCGGCCGGAACCGCCCTCCAGCACGACATTGACGCTGTACTCGCCGTCCGCAGGGGTCTCCGCGGCCTCTTCGGCCTTGGGTTCTGCGTTGCGGACGCTGACGGTGTGGTCGTACCACTTGCCCTTGGTGCCGAGGATGGCGAGGGCAAAGTCCTCGTCTACGGCGGTCAGGGGGATATCGTAGCCGTACACCTCTTCGGTGGTACCGTCGGAGTAGGTCACGGTGTCGGTGGTGGGAAGCAGCCAGTCGGCCTTGTTGGCGTCGGCATCGGCCGCGCTGCCCAGATACAGGTTGACGATCTTCTTGGAAGCAAGGCTGACGTGGAAGGTCATCTGGCCGTCTTTCACGGTCAGGGTGCCCTTGCCGTCACAGGCTTCGTTGGCGTGGACCATGCTGCTGTCGGTCTCGAAGTCGGCGGTGTAGACGCCGTCCGGCAGGGTGGCAGCGGCCTCCGAAGCAGCCTCCGAGGTCGCGGCCACGGAAGAAGCAGCGGAAGACGCAGCCTCCGAGGTCGCGGCGGAGCTTGCGGTGGAGGAAGAGGCACCGCAGCCGGTGAGGGCGGCGGCCAAAATCAGGGTTGCGGCGGAAAGCGTAAGAAACTGTTTGCAGCGCATCGATCAAATACCTCAAAAAATCAAAATTTCAGATGGGTGGGAGCCTCCTCCTCATGCGGGGGCGGCTCCCATAAAAATTGCCCGAAAAGATCTCTCCCTTCGGGCAATGAAATGCGGGATATTAGCCGTTCAGGGAATCAATGGCGGCTTTGGTGTGGGCGACGTAGAGCTGCTGGATGTCGTCGATCTCACCCAGACCATTGATCTGGCAGTCGATGGAGTCGAAGGCACCGGCGGCCTTGAACTGGCTCAGCCAAGAATCGGCGTCCTCACCGGCCATATCGTTGTTGGCGTGGTCACCGGCAACGACCATCAGCGGGCGCAGGACGACCTTAGTGTAACCGGCAGCCTTGACGGCTTCGATCACGTTCTCGCAAGAGGTCTCCTCCGGCTCGCCTTCGACGGTTCCGATGAAGACATTGTTGTAACCAAGGGTGCCCATGGTGGTCTGCATCTGGCTATAGCTGACCTTTGCGGTGTGAGAGGTGCCGTGGCCCATGAAGACGAAGGCCACACCGTCGGCAGCAGCGGCGTCGAGGCTGTCATAACCGGCTTCCTTCACGGCATCGGCGGTCACAGCCTTGGCAACGGCTTCCTTATCAGCGTTGATGACGGCAGCGTCGGAACCGACCTCGCCCAGCAGGGGCTCTGCCACGGCGACGGATTCGAACTTGTCGCGGTAGGAGTCGATCATTTCCATCATCTCGTCGTACTCGGCGCCGTGCATCAGGTGGGTGGGCTGGACCACGAGGTTCTTCACGCCGTTGGCCACAGCGCGGTCCATGGCCTGCTGCATGTTGTCGATCTTCTCGCCGTCACGGGCCTGCACATGGTTGATGATGATCTGAGCGGTGAAGGCACGACGGACCGACCAATCCGGGTAAGCTTCCTGCAGAGCATCCTCGATGCCCTTGATGTCGGCCACGCGGCTGTCGTTGAAGGAGGTGCCGAAGGAGACCACCAGCAGCTCATTGTCGCCGATGTTGTCCTCGTTGCGGCTGTCGTCCTTGGAGGCATCGCCGGTGTCGCGGCCAAAGTAATCGGGGTCGGCCTCTTCGCCCTCGACCAGCTCCTTCTGTGCGTCGGTCAGAGCGTCCCAAGCGGCCTTGGCGGCAGCGCACTGCTCGTCGGTGTTGTCGTTGCGCTCCTGCACATAGATGGCGTCGATCAGATCGGCAACGTTCTTTGCAGCCAATTCATCGGCCTCCTCGCTGGAAACTTCGCTGGATGCGGCGGCAGAGCTTGCCACGCTGGAAGCAGCGGTGCTGGATGCAGACCCGCCGCAGCCGGTGAGCACACCGGCACAGAGGGTGAGGGCGGTCAGAGCGGCCGCCGCCTTGTGGATCGTGCGTTTTCTCATGTTCTGTGTTCCTTTCCTGTTTTGGATACATTCGTTCGAACCGGACAGAAGGGTACAGGAAAGAGAACCTGACCAAACAAAAAGGCCCCTTTTGTTTGCGGGATGGCAAAACAAAAAGGACCTTCTCCAATGATTCAGGCTTTTTGGGTACAACCAATTCCTCGTGATTTGGAGCATACGCCCCCGTACCAACAACCGGCAGGTTTCCTGACTGAAAGATCACCGCCCTCCGCCGCCTTCCCAGAGCAGATGCTCCAGTGACCGGTGCCCAAAGCACCCGGACGGGGGACTCCCTTATCACAGTGACGAGATCGTGCGGGATTGTGCACCCGCTTCCCTTTTAACGTTTCTGCCCTCCGCTTATCAGCAAAATGACGAAACGCACCGACTGTTTTCTATTCAGTTCGCTAGAAAGTATAGCACACACACGAGAAAAACGCAAGCGATCACAGCCATTGCCGCAACACGTCGTTCAGCTTGTTCAGGTCGAGGGGTTTTGCGATGTGATCGTTCATGCCCGCATTGCGGGAGAGGACGACATCCTCGGCAAAGGCGTTGGCCGTCATGGCAACGATGGGGATGGTCTGCCCGCCGTGGAGCGTCTGGGCCCGGATGGCGGCGGTGGTCTCGTAGCCGTTCATCAGCGGCATCTGGATGTCCATGAAGATCAGATCGTAATAGCCGACGGAGGCTGCTGTGAACTTTTCTACGGCCTCCCGGCCGTTTTCGGCACACTCGATGGAAACGCCGGTCATCCCGATGATCTCCTTGGCGATCTCGCGGTTCAGCTCGTTGTCCTCCACCAGAAGGATGCGCTTGCCGGTGTAATCGCAGCGGGCCAGCTCGTCCAGTTCGTTCCGGTCGGCGGCGTTCGGTTTGCCCGCCACGAGATTTTTCAGCGCGGCGGTCAGGCGGGAGCGGAAGAGCGGCTTTGTAATGAAGTCGTTGACCCCGGCGGTGCGGGCCTCGTTCTCGATATCCGTGTAGTCATAGGCCGTCAGCACGATGATGGGCAGTGCCTTGCCGAGCTTCTGCCGGATGCACCGGGTCAGCTCGACGCCGTTCATGCCCGGCATCTTCCAGTCCACGAGGACGGCGAAGTAATCGTTGTGTGCCTCGTGGCGGGCCGCGGCGCGGGCGACGGCTTCCTCGCCGGAGGTGGTCCACTCGCCGTCGATGCCCACCTCCTGCAGCATCTCGACCGTGCTCTCGCAGCACAGCACATCGTCATCCACCACGAGGACCGGCAGATGGGCCAGCTCGTCGATCTGCTCGGTGGAACGGTCTTGCAGTTTCAGGAAGATGGTCACGGTGAACTTGCTGCCCTTGCCCAGCTCGCTTTCTACGTCGATGGTACCGTTCATCATGTTCACGGTGTTCTGGGCGATGGCCATGCCGAGGCCGGTGCCCTGAATTTTGGTGGTGCGCTTGTCGTCCGCGCGGGTGAAAGGCTCGAACAGGATCTTCTGGAACTCCGGCGTCATGCCGATGCCGTTGTCTTTCACGGTGAACTGGTAGCAGCCTACGCCGGGGGAGTGGGTCGGCTGCTCGGCGATGGAAAAGACGATGTGGCCGCCGTCCGGGGTGTACTTGATGGCGTTGCTGAGGATGTTGGTGATGACTTGCTGGATGCGCAGACTGTCGCCGTAGACGTCCTCATGTTCCAGCTTATGCAGGTGGACATCGAGGCTGTGGCCGTGGGCGGCGATGTTGCCCTTGTTGATGCCGATGAGGTCGTCCACCAGTTCGGCCAGATTGAACGCTTCCTCGTTGAGCACGACCTTGCCGCTCTCAATGCGGGACATATCCAGCACTTCGTTGATCAGGCCGAGCAGATGGTGGCTGGACTGGGTGATCTTCCCCAGACAATCGGCCACCCGCTCCGGGTTGTTGATGTTGGCCCCGGCAATGGCTGTCATGCCGACGATGGCGTTCATGGGGGTGCGGATGTCGTGGCTCATGTTGGAAAGGAACTCGGTCTTGGCGCGATTGGCGCGGTTGGCCGCGTCGTAAGCATCCTTGAGGGCCTTGCGGGAGGCGATCTCCGTCTTCTTTTCCTGCGTGACATCCTGTGCGACGAAGAGGGCCTGTTCCACCACGCCGTCCTTCCACGAGACGGGCAGAATGGCCATGGTCTTGAACTGGGTCTCATCTTTGGTGCTGTACTCGAAGCGGTAGATGTCGTCCGGGGTGCGGAGCTGCTGGCGCAGGTGAGCGGGGGAGAGGCTCTCTTCCAGCGTCCGTTCGCCGCCGATGGGCTGGAACTGCGCGAGGAAGTAGGCCACAAGGTCGTGGTAGCAGCCGCTGGAAGGGCGGCTGGCGGCGGAGAGCATGTTGTAGAAAGTGTATTCATCCGTGGAAAGGTTGCACAGGAAGTACCGATCCACGAGCTTGACCGTGCTTTGCAGCAGCATGTCCATGGCCTTGTTCTGCTGGGTCAGCGCGGCGATCTGGGCGGCCTCCTTTTTGGAGTCGGTGATGTCGCGGATGAAGACGATGGCATAGCGGGGGTCTCCGGCGGTCTCGCCGGGCATGACCACGTTCCGCACCCAGCGTTCCTCGCCGTTCAGCTGGAGGCGGCACTCAAAGCTCAACTCCGGGCGGTTCTGCCGGAAGCGCTCGGTGATGTAGCTGCGGTCAAAGATCATGGCCACGGCGTCCCGGTCTTCGGGCGCAATGAAGCGGTCGCGGTAGGAGCAGACCAGCGCATCCCACGAGGGCTGCTCGAAGGCGCTCAGAAAGGAGGGAGCCTCCTTGAGGGGGTCGAAATGATCGGTCTGGAGATCGACGTAATATTCGCAGAGGTTGGATTCCGTGTAGGCGCGGTGGAAGGCCTCGCTCTTTTTGACGAGAAGTTCCGCCTTTTTCTCCTTGTCCACATTGACGAAAACGCCCACGAAGCGGCGGATGGTGCCGTTCAGGCGGCGGCTGGCCTCGGCGCTGTCCCGGAACCACTCATAATGGCCGTCGGGCAGACGCATCCGGTACTCGACATCGTAGGGGCTGGCACCGGTCCGGTCAGAGAGGGCGCGATCCAGCGCGGCCAGCACCGGGTCCCGGTCGTCCGGGTGGATGAGGGCAGACCAAGAGTCCAGCGTGTTGGGAAAATCCAGAACGTCGTGGTAGCCCAGCATCCGGCGGAACTCGTGGCTGTAGACCACGCCGGTGGGGGAACCGGCGTGGTCACAGTCGATGTACCATATGCCGGAGCGCATGACGCTGTTGACGAGGTGGAGGTTCTGGCGGACCCAGTCCATCTGGGCGGAAAGGATCCAAATGGGGGCACCGTCGCTGTTGGTGGAGTCCATTTTGTACAGCCGTGCAAAAATGGGCACGCCGTCCTTCGTCAGCAGCTGGCCGTCGCCGTCTGCGGTGATGAGGGGCCAGCGCTCCGGCGCCAGAAAGCTCTGGTTCTCGCCGTAGAACAGCGCCCGGAGCGAACAGCCGGTGACACGGCAGAAATCTTCGTATTCGTAACCGAGGTTCTTCAAAAAGAAACCGCTCACATCCGTGATGGTGAGCGCTTCATCATACAGGCCTGCCACTATGCCGACCGGCTGGCTGCGCTGGACGGTGTTCTGGATGGCGGCGATGCTTTCGGGGGTCAGCTTGGAGGTGTTCTGGGAGTAGAGGACATCCTCCTGCAGAGTGGTACACTCCATATGTAAATCTCCTTCGAAAAATGTCGAAAATCATACGCTTGATATTTCATTTTCATTCTACCACTGCGGCAGGGCCTTGGCAAGGGATTCGGCCATTATAATAGGTATAAGAACCGGAAAACGGCTGTCGAAAACAGAAAGCGGAAAAATTTTGAAAAAAGCTGTCGCAAAGTGTTGACAGGGAAGGTGGGATGTGGTAGTATAGAGCCGCAGATCGGAGGCGGACGAAAGAAAGCCTACGGACTGCGGGAAAGGTCTTCTGAATTGAATATCCTCGGCAAAGCAGTCGAAAGACTGTGACGCAAAGCTATAGGGCCTGTAAAATGGTAGCCAGTTGCTTCTCGGACAGAACACAACCATGTGGAATGTCGAGTGACCCTCATCTGAATTTCAGGTGTTGATTTGCCGAGCGTATCAGCAGATCAACACCTTTTTTATTGTAATTCTTCTCTTACGGAAGAAGGACGTCAAAACTGAATATTCTCGGCAAAGCAGTCGAAAGGCTGTGACGCAAAGCTATAGGGCCTGTAAAATGGCAGCCAGTTGCTTCTCAAAACGGACACGCAGTGCCCGCCCTTTGAGCGACCTCCATCTAGGAATACTAGGTGTCGATTTGCCGAGTGTGTTTTTGCAGATCGACACCTTTTTTCGTAGGGTCACTCAAAAGAGGGTAATACGATGCGTAACACTACGAAAAACGTCCTGAAGAACCTGCTCCTGTGCGCTGCAATGTTCTGCCTGATGATGGTCATGGCAATGCCCGCACACGCTGCAACTTCCAATGGCGCCGAGCTGCTGAGCCTCATCAACAACGAGCGCGCAGCCAATGGCATCGCTCCTCTGACCATCGGCAGCACCGAGCTGAACGCAGCCGCTCAGGCCCGCGCCGAAGAGCTGGCAACCAACTACTCCTACAACCGCCCCAATGGCAGCCGCGAGTTCACCGTCCTCGCTGAGTACGGCGTCAATGAGATCGAAGTTGGCGAGAACTACTGGGCAGCTTCCGATTCCGCTGAAGATGTCTTCGCAACTTGGAACCGTTACGATTTCTTCCGTGCCCGCATGATGAGCAAGGACGCCACCCACGTTGGCATCGGCTACTACGAAGGCGGCGAATACGGCAACTACTGGGTCATGATCTTCACCTACGCTCCCAACACCAGCAACAACCAGTTCGCACAGGAGCTCCTGACTCTGGTGAACAACGAGCGCACCAAGAACGGCCTCTCCGCTCTGACTCTGGGCGATGCAAACCTGAACGCAGCCGCTGAGAAGCGCGCACAGGAAGTTGCAAAGACCGCTTCCCACACCCGCCCCGATGGCACCAACTGCTTCACCGTTCTGGGTGAGTATGGCGTCAAGCAGACCGGCGAGGGCGAAGGCGAGAACATCGGCTGGGGCGAAGCTTCCGCTCAGGAAGTGTTCGACTCTTGGATGGCTTCCGACAGCCACCGCGCAAACATTCTGAACCCCTCCGCTACCGAGATGGGCGTTGGCTACTACTTCGATGCCACTTCCGCTTGGGGCCACCAGTGGGTGCAGCTCTTCGTCTGATGAGAGCTTCTTCAAAATGATATCTCCGTGCTTCAAATAAATCCGGGGAAGGTCCGACACGAGCATCCGCTTGTGTCGGGCTTTTTCTTTGTGCGGATTTATGCTATACTAAACTTGACCAATTGCAGACAACAGGAGGAACCAGCGTGGAGGATTACCGCACCGTCCGGGGCACAGCCATCGGCGAATACGAAGAGAAGAAGAGCCGCTTCATTGCGCAGCTCTCGTTTGCAGACAGTGAGGAAAAGGCCGTGGCCTTTCTGGAGCAGGTGCGGGCGGCCAACCGCACGGCGCGGCACAACGTGTACGCTTACCGTCTGCGGGAGGGCAACCGGGAGCGCTATTCCGACGACGGCGAGCCCGCCAAGACGGCCGGCACCCCTGCGCTGGAGGTGCTGCAGCACAGCGGCCTGACCGACCTGATCGTGGTGGTCACCCGGTACTTCGGCGGCGTGCTGCTGGGCACGGGCGGCCTTGTCCGTGCCTACACCACCGCCACGGCCCGTGCGCTGGAAGCCGCCGAGGTCGTCACGGTGCGCAGCGTGGTGGAGCTGGAAGTCACGGTGGACTACTCGCTCTATGAGCGGGCGGCTCTGCTCATCAACGGGGCGGGGGCGAAGCTTGCAGACCCCCAGTTCACCGACCGCGTGACCCTGCGCTGGCAGATGCCCGAAGGCACTGAGCCTCCTTTGCTGGAACAGCTCCGGGAGCTGACGCGGGGCGCAGCGCAGGTGCGCGTTTCGAAGCCGTTTTACGCACCCTTTTGATGCCCTCTCAGTCACGCTTCGCGTGCCAGCTTCCCCTCTCTGTCGCTAACGCGACATCTCTCCCCGGCCGGGGAGAGTCTTTCCTCAAAGGGGTGAGCCCTTGGCAGTCGGGTATCAGTTTGTGCAGTCGCTTCGCTCTGAGATCGGCAGCGTCGAGCGGTTCGCGGGCAGGTTTATTTTTTGGAATGACAGCGATTTTCCCCCTTCGACAGGGCCGTTTTGCTAAAATAGCGGCGGGGAAGGGGGCGCAGAAACGAAAGCGAGGGATTTCGGATGGATGTACGCCAGCGTACCGAAGAGATCGAGCGGCTGACCTTTGCCCCATGGGCGACCTTCAGCGATGCCAGCCGGGGCCGGGCAAGGCCGGAGCCGCAGGACCCCATCCGCCCCGTGTTCCAGCGGGACCGGGACCGCGTGCTCCACTGCAAGGCGTTCCGGCGGCTCAAGCAGAAGACGCAGGTCTTCCTCTCGCCGGAAGGCGACCTCTACCGCACCCGGCTGACGCATACGCTGGAAGTTTCGCAGATCGCCCGCACCATTGCCCGCGCCCTGCGGCTGAACGAGGACCTGACCGAAGCCATCAGTCTGGCCCACGACCTTGGGCACACTCCCTTCGGCCACGCGGGCGAAAGCGCGCTGGACAAGCTCTGCCCGGACGGCTTCAAGCACTACCGCCAGAGTCTGCGGGTCGTGGATAAGCTGGAAAAGGACGGCAAGGGCCTGAACCTGACGTGGGAGGTGCGCAACGGCATCATCACCCACACCAAGGGCACATGGGCGGCCACGCCGGAAGGGCGCATCGTTCGGATGGCGGACCAGATCGCCTTCGTCAACCACGATATCGAGGATGCAGTCCGCGCCGGGGTGCTGGACCCGGCCACCCTCCCCAAGGGGTGCACGGCGGTGCTGGGCGAGACGAAATCCCAGCGCATCACGACCATGATCAACAGCATCCTGCTCCACAGCGACGGCGATGTGGCCGTGGGCAGCGAGGAGGAAGAAGCCTTCCTCGCCCTGAAGGATTTCATGTACGCCAACGTCTACACCGACCGCACCGCCAAGCGGGAAGAGCAAAAAGTGGAAAAGGTCCTCACGGAGCTTTACGAGTATTACCTGACCCACGTCGACCAGATGTCCAACTTCTACTTGCAGCTGGCCTATCAGGAGGGCAGGGACCGGGCCGTGACCGACTACATCAGCGGCATGAGCGACGAGTTCGCCATCCGGACCTTTGAGGATGTGTTCGTGCCCCGCAAGTGGCACGTATTATAAAAGGAGCAGGGAAAAGACAAAATGATCCCACACGAATATATTGAAGAGCTGACCCGCCGGACGGACATCGTGGATCTGGTGGGCAGCTATGTCCAACTGAAACGGAAGGGCCGCCTGTACGGCGGGCTGTGCCCCTTCCACAGTGAGAAGACCCCCTCGTTCTATGTTTACCCGGACACGCAGAGCTTTTACTGCTTTGGCTGTGGGGCGGGCGGCGACGCCATCACCTTTGCGAAAAAGATCAACAGCATCAGCTATGGCGAGGCCGTCAAGCTGCTGGCTGGCCGCGCCGGGATGCCGGAGCCGCAGGAGGACGACAAGACCGGGCGAATGCGCAGCCGCATCCTCTCGATGAACAAGGAGGCCGCGCGGTTTTTCCACGCCTGCCTGAACTCTACGGTGGAGGAGGCCCGTCAGGCCCGCGCCTACTGGCGCCGCCGCGGCTTGGACGATAAGACCATCGTTCGGTTCGGCCTCGGCTATGCCCCCAACGACGGACAAGCTCTGTATCAGTTCCTGCGGGATAAGGGGTACAACCAGCAGGAGCTGGACGCCAGCGGCCTGTTCAAGCGCAGCCAATCGGGCCGCATCTACTGCCTGTTCTGGAAGCGGGTCATGACGCCCATCTTCGATCTGCGCGGCAACATCATCGCCTTTGGCGGGCGCGTGCTGGACGACTCCAAACCGAAATACGTCAATAGCCCGGAAACGCTGGTCTATCATAAATCGGAGACGGTGTTCGCGCTCCAGATCGCGAAAAAGAGCGCGTCCCGGCGGTTCGTCCTCTGTGAGGGCTACATGGACGTCATCAGTATGCAGCAGGCGGGCATCGACACCGCCGTCTGCGCCTGCGGCACGGCTCTGACGCCGGAGCAGGTGCGGCTCATCAGCGAGTACGCGGAGGAGGTCATCCTCAGCTACGACTCAGACGAAGCGGGCCAGAAGGCGACCCTCCGCTCGCTGGAACTGTTCCGGAACAGCCCGGTGCGGGTGGGGGTGCTCCAGATCCCCGGCGCAAAGGACCCGGACGAGTACATCAAAAAATACGGGGCCGAGCGGTTCCAAGCCCTGCTGGACGGCGTGGGCAACGCGCTGGATTTCCGGCTCAAGCGGCTGCGGGATCAATATGACCTGAAACAGGATGCCCAGCGGCTCGAATACGTCCGCGAGGCCGTGGACATGCTGGCCGAACGCTCCAACCCCACGGAGCAGGAGGTCTACGCCGGGCGGCTGGCCGAGGAGACGAACATCTCCAAGAACGCCATTATGACCCAGCTTGCCGATGCAGTAA
>OGOW01002321.1_pt1 | contig 15322 bp, 22 predicted proteins | sample 1552781 | NCBI WGS metagenome assembly OGOW01 (sample SAMEA2580145, study PRJEB22360) | human gut metagenome | biome: human gut; feature: human-associated habitat; material: faeces | place: Denmark | collected 2008/2010
CAATATCAACTAGAAAAACAAAAAGAACAAAATCAAGAAATTCAAAGAAAATTAAATGCAAGAGATTTGAAAGATGAAGCTTTAAAAATAGCAACAACACAAGACACAGCATTTGACCCAGAATTTTTAAATTTGTTCGATTATGAAAATATGACAGCAGAGCAATTGCAAGAAAAAACAAAACTAATCAAGTCTATACAAGACAGAATAGTTGAAAAAGCAGTAAATGAGTGGTCAAAAGAAAAACCACCATATAATCCTGACCCATCAGGTAATAAGCCAAGTAATGATGAAGCAATCAACAAAGCAATGGGACTAAAATAAGAAAGGAAGAATGAAAAATGAATAATATTGAAATATCAACAATTTACTTACCAAAATTAGACCAAGTTTATAAAAACGAGGCAAAAACATCTATATTAGATGGAGATGAAACAACAGTACAAAAAGGATTAAATGGAGAAATTAAAGTAGCTAAACTAGACATGGATGGTTTAGGGGATTTCGACAGAAGTTCAGGATATACAAAAGGAAGTACAAAATTTGTATGGGAAACAGTTAAATACGATAAAGAAAGAAGTCAAGATTTAAGAATCGACAGATTAGATAATCAAGAAGCATTAGGATTACCATTTGCTAAATTATCTAGTGAATTTGTTAGAACAAAAGTTATTCCAGAAACAGATGCTGCAAGAATTGCAAAAATTGCTAGTGTTGAAGGAATTTCAGAAAAAGAAGAAGCATTAAATGATGGTGCTAGTGTTGTAACAGCTTTAAGAGCTTGTACAAATAAAATGGATGAAGATGAAGTTTCAACAGAAAACAGAATCTTATTTATTACACCAACATTAAAAGGAATGATAGATGATTTAGATACAAATAAATCTAAAAAAGTATTAGAAAGATTTTCAACTGTAATCGAAGTTCCACAAACAAGAATGTATACAGCAGTAACATTAAATGATGGAAAAGAAAACTATGGATATAAAAAAGCAGAAGGAGCTAATGATATAAACTTCTTATGTGTTGAAAAATCAGCAGCAGTAACAGCAATGGATCAATTCATAAAATACTTTACACCAGATGAAGACCAAATAGCTGATGACAATGTATTCAAATATAGAAATAACAACTTATATGGACATGTTTATGAAAATAAATTAGCTGGTGTTTATTGCTCATATGCTCCAGCAGAATAGGAGGAAATATAAATGGCAACAGTAATAGGTAAAATTAGAAAAGGTAATAAAAAAGGTCAAAAACCACAAGAACCAAAAAAAGACAAATAATTAAGGAGGCAATAGAATGTTAGAACAAATAAAAAACAGATTAGGAGCTAATTATATAGAAAATACAGAGAATATAATAAATGACATAATAGAAGATATGACATCTATTGCCTGTGATGCTTCTAATCGTAAACAAGATGATAAAAAGTTAATTCCATACATAAAAAAAGCTGTTATATCTGAATATATGCAAAGAGGAGCAGAGGGATTACTTTCACGAAATGAAGGTAGTGTTTCAAGCTCCTTTAATGATATAGAAAAGAAATTACGAACAGATTTAGTTTCTATAAGGATTTTAAAATAGGAGGCTTAAATAATGTTATTACGAGATTTAACAAAAGTATATATATCAGAATATGAAGAAGTAGAAGACCATGGTGAATCGGATAAAAAATGGAAATATAAAGGTATAGCTTGGTTAAATATGCAACAAGATATAAATGAGTTAGATAGAAAGTCTACTGGTGAAGTGGATTATAGTACATATAAAGGTCGTACGACAAGAGATTATGATATACAAAAAGGCAATGGAATATCATTTGAAGATATCTCAAAATTAGAGAAGTTTATTCCAGAGTATAGAGTATTAGATAAAAATAAAATCGGAAGTACTTATGTATATATATGTAAGAAGGTGCAAGAATGATAAGTTTTAATTGTAATTTTAAAATAAAACATAATTTCAAGAATATAAATGCTATAATTCAAAAATTACCACAAACTGCAAAAACAGCAACAGAAGATGTATTAAAAAACATTAGAGGTTATGCTATAAGGTTGGAAAAAGGACATAATGAAGAAGGTATATTAGTTGAAATGATTGATATGTCTACTAAAGAAGTGAAGGGAAAAGTTTATGCTGATCCTTCTAAATTTATGAGTAATGGGGTTTCATATTTGTTTTTTGAATATTTTGGGACAGGTGCTAATGCAGAGATGGAACATGTTGGAAAATCAAAGCACTTTATAGAAAGTGGTTATACAGAATGGTTTATTCCAGTAAGTAAAGTTGAAAAGGCATTACCATATCCAGTTGTAAATATTCAAGGAATGGATTTCTATATTGCTCATGGAATGAAAGCCAACCATTTTATAGCCGATGCAGGTTTTAAAAGTAGGAATGAAAATGCAGAAATAGTTAAGAAAAAATTAGATGAGATGTTAAAGGAGGTATGCAAATGAAAGATTTAAGTGAATTAGAATTTAGTGATTTAGTATATGAAAAACTAGAATCATTAAAATATAAACAAATATTAACAAATCCCACAACAACAAGTAAATTTCCTTGTTTGGAATTACATACACCTTTGAAATCAGTAAACTTAACTGAAAATGCATTTCCAATCCAATCTACATTTCAAATATCTATAACCTGTTGGAATGAAAAACAACGAAAATGTATGGAAATGACAAGTGAAGTTGATACAAAACTTCAAGAATTTAATTTTATAAGGACTAATACAAGTCCAGCAATATATGATAGCATATTACAAAAATATGGTATTACAATCACATTTGAAGTCCGTTATAATGGAATAACAGGCTCTTTTCAATTTATAAGATAAAAAGGAGGAATTTTAAATGGCAGAGAATGAAACAACACCACAAGTAGCAATGAAAGCAGAGGTATCATTTGCTACAACTTTAACAGGTGAAAAAACAAAAATAGGTTATGTTCAAAAAGTAGGACAATTAAAGACATTAAAAGAAGGACAAACATATAGTGCATTAGATTTAGATGAAGAAAGAATGGCAAAAGGAAAAAGAAAAGCAGAAACAGTAGACATTGAAATGATGTTTATACAAGAAACACACAAATCTATAAAAGCAATAGCTGATGCAGATACACAAATATATTTATTTGTTAAATATCCAGAAACAACAGCTTCAGTAACTGGAAAACCATTAGTTCAAACAGTTAAATGTACTGTTGACATAGCAGGTCAAGAATTAAGTGATGGAGATTTCATAAAAGATACTATGAGAGTATATAAAGAATCAGATACAGTTGAAACAGATGGATATCCAACAGAAGAAGATTCAAGTAAATTTTAATTAAGAGAAGGTTATAAGCCTTCTCTCTTTTGCAAAGGAGAGAAATAAAATGATTATAGAAACAAAGAAAAAAACAATTAATTTAGTACTAAAAACAAGAAAAATAGTAGATATATCTAATATATTAAAAAATAAAAACTTTGAAGAAGCTTTTACAAAAGCATATTCAATATGTGATTTAGAAGCATTATCAAAGATTATCTTTAAATTAGCTGAAACAGAGGATGGAAAAAGCGCATTTACATCTTCTGATGAAGTATATGATTTTATAGATGATTGTAGAAAAGAAAATATAACAGCAAATGATATTTATGCAAAGATTTCGGAGGCATTGAATGAAGAGGGTTTTTTCAAAAAGAAAATGAGCAAGAAAGACCTAAAAGAAATGACATCAAATCCTTTATTAACAATGAATATGGACAAATTGTTAGAAAAATCAGTAGAGAATGCAGTCAGCAAAATAGTAGAACAAGAGGCAATATCTCAAATTTAAAAGGTTTAAATGATATTGTAGACAATATAAAAATTGCAAATAATTTAGTGGATTTAATTTATGCTATCGAACCACTTGCATATTATTTTGACTTGAAACCTCAAGAATTTTGGAATAGTAGGTATATTGAAATAAATACATATTGCCAAGCTCATTTAATAAAAATTATTGATGATTTAAAACGAGAAATAAATTTACAAGAAGCGGTTACAAACAAGTTAATAAGGGCAGATAGTATGAGTAAAAATCCTAAAATAGTTCTAATTAGAGAAAGTTATGAAGAATTATTTAAAGAAAATGAACAGGAGCAAACATTAGAGGAACAAAGAAGAATATTAAAAGGATAAACTGTTACAAGAAAATAAAAAAATATTTTTCTTTCGACAAAATTCGACTTGACATTCTAACTATTAGTGATATACTCTTTTTATAATAAAATAAAAGGAGGAATTATTATGGCACATTATCAAACAATGACATCTGACAAAAATAAAGACACTGCATTATTATTATGTATATTTGGTGGATGGTTTGGATTACATCAATATTATGTTGGAAAAATAGGAAAAGGATTAATATATACATTTACATTTGGATTTTGTATGGTAGGATGGATATTGGATATATTTAGAATATTATTAGGAAGTTTTAGAGATAATACAGGAGCTCCTTTAAGAGCGAATAAAAAACAAAATAATGAGCCAACAGATGTTAGTGTGGTAAACCAAACATATACTACAATTAAACAAGATGATAATATAACACAAATAGAAAAATTAGCAAAGTTAAAAAATGAAGGAATAATAACCCAAGAAGAATTTGAAAAGAAAAAACAAGAACTATTAAAATAACAAAAACACTTACAGAAATGTAGGTGTTTTTATTTTGCGTTGAAAGGAGGAAGAAGTATGACAGCAGAAGAAATTGAGATAATTGTAACTGCCAAAATAGAGAGTGCATTAAAAGAATTTCAAAAGATTGTACCTGCGATAAAACAATCTATAAAACAAACTCAAGAAGCAATGTCAAAAATAAATACAGATACAATGTCAAATAAAGTTTCAAAAGCAGTACAATTAATAAAAAATAAAATACAAGAATTAAAGAAAAGTTCAACAAATAATGAAATAGCAATAAAAGTAAATAATAAAGATGCTCAAAAACAAATAACTCAAATACAAAAACAAATAGATAGTCTACAAGAAAAAATAAATGCCCGACAAATGAAATTAAATATAATCAATCCACAAATAGATAAAATAGTAGAAGATACAAGAAATAGCGTTGTACCAGATGGAATTTCAAAGAATGATAAATCAATGGATACAACAATAAATAATGCTTTATCATCAAATAAAGATTTTACATCATTAAATAGTCAGGCACAAAAATTATATACAGAAATAGAAATGTATAATAAACAATTAAGTGAAGCAAAATCAAAAATGGCAGAATTAGGAAAACAAACATCACAAACAGCAACTGCTCAAAGTAAATTGGGTAGTTTTTTTAGTTCTTTTAAACAAAAAATAGAACAAGCAAAATCTAGTTCAAAAGGATTACAAAGTTCATTTAGTAAATTACCTAAAATAACACAGAACATAACGAATAACATAAAAGGAATGGGTACAGGTTTAAAACAAGGACTAGGACATGTTATGAAATATGCTATGGCTTTGTTTTCATTAAGAGGTATTTATTCTGTTTTAAGTAGCTGTGCAAGTACATGGCTATCAAGTCAAAATGCAGGAGCAAAACAATTAAGTGCAAATATAGATTATATGAAATATGCTATGGGGAGTGCGTTAGCGCCAGTAATTCAATTTGTAACTAATTTAGTATACCAATTAATGAAAGCTATTCAAAGTGTAGCTTATGCATTAACAGGTGTAAATATATTTGCAAAAGCAAGTGCTAATTCTTATGCAAGTATGGCTGGCAATGCTAAAAAAGCAAAAAATGAAACAAAACAATTAGCAGGAGTTCATAATGAAATAAATAATATTTCTGATAATAATTCTGATAGTGGAAGCGGAACAACAAATCCAAGTTTTGATTTATCACAAATGGATAATACACCTAATAGTATTATAGATTCTATAAAAAATGGTAATTGGTATGAAGTAGGGACAACAATAGGACAAAAATTAAATGATGCAATGAATAGTATACCTTGGGACAAAATTCAAAATACAGCAAAAAAAATTGGAACAGGAATTGCACAAACTTTGAATGGATTTATAGCAACAACAAATTGGAATCAGGTAGGAAATACTTTTGCACAAGGTTTAAATACAGTTTTATATTTAGGACAATCATTTATAAACACATTTGATTTTAGTAATTTTGGAAAATCAATTGGAACATCATTAAGTAGTTTAATAAGAAATATTGACTGGAAAGCATTAGGAGATACATTATCATCAGGAATAAAAGGAATTTTTGATACAATATCTGGATTTTTCGAAACTTTTGATTGGAGTGTCGTAATTAATGGTTTATTCGACTTTATTTCTGGATTTGATTGGAATGGTGTATCAGATGCGATTTTTAAAGCTTTAGGTTCAGCTTGTGCTAGTTTAGTAAATCTTGGAATTGTTATAGGAGAGAAAATAAATCAGGCTCTAGATAGTGCTAAAAAATATTTTCAAGAAAAAATAGAAGAATGTGGTGGAAATGTAGTAGCAGGAATATTTAAAGGAATTATAGAGGCACTTGGTAATTTGGGACAATGGATAATAGACCATATTTTTACACCTTTTATTAATGGCTTTAAAAGTGCATTTGGAATACATTCACCTTCGACAGTAATGGCTGAACAGGGAAACTTCATAATGCAAGGTTTATTAAATGGAATAACTAATTTAGTCGATAATGTAAAACAGATATGGGAGAATATCAAAAATACAGCAGTTCAAAAATTTACAGATATTAAAAATTCTATAAGTAATATTTGGCAACAAGTAACAAACAAAACTTCTGAAACTTGGCAAAACATAAAAAACAAAGTAAAAGAAGGTGCACAAGGTGCTTGGAATGGAATTACATCTATATTTGGTAATATTCCAAATTGGTTTAGAGACAAATTCAGTCAAGCATGGCAAGCAGTTAAGAATGTATTTAGTACAGGTGGAAGAATATTTGATGGTATAAAAGAAGGAATATTAAGTGGATTAAAATCAATAGTAAATGCAATTATATATGGAATTAACAAAGTAATACGTATACCATTTACTGGTTTAAATACAGTATTAAGAAACATAAGAAATGCAGAAATAATGGGATTAAGACCATTTAGTTGGATAGGAACAATAAGTGTACCACAGATACCAAGACTTGCTAAAGGTGGTGTATTAACAGAAGCAACAACAGTATTAGCAGGTGAATATTCAGGAGCTAGAACAAATCCAGAAATTGTTACACCACAAAACATAATGAGAGATACATTTGAAGATGTATTATCTAATTATAGCGGAAATAACAATGACAGACCAATATATTTAACAGTTAATGTAGGAAATCAAAAACTAGGACAAATTTTATTAGAAGATTTAAGAGATAGAACAAGAAGAACAGGAAAAGACATAGAAGCTTTAGTAGGAGGATAGAAATTATGTTATGGAAATTAAATGGTAAATTAATGAAAACACCATCTACATATAAAGACAATATAGAAGATACAGACAATGACAGTTATACATCAAAAGTAACAGGAGCATTAATAGACAACCCAATTGCAATTGGAATGCTAAAGCTTGAGATGTCATGGGACTACTTATCAGAAGAAGAGGCAGAAGAACTTTTGCAAGCAACATACCAAAATCCGATGATAGTTACAGTAAAATGTCCATCGGTTCAAGGTGGTATGTTAGAAAATGCTAAATTTAGAGTAAGTAAAAGAACAAGTGAAATGCATAAAACAGGTAATGATGAAGACACTTCCAAATCAAAATGGAAAGTGTCTTTTAATTTGATGCAAAAGGAATTAACAGCACAGCAAAAAGCAACAGTAAATAAGGCAAAGGGGTTGAGTTAATGTACGAAACAAGTAAAAAATGGAAACAAAACATATATGAAAACCCAGTTTGTGCAATGAACATTTATATAGATGATGTATTAATAAATCCCGATTATATACTTGATTTTAAAAAGGGTGGCAATGCATTTGAAGAAGAATTTTGTTTAGGTGGTACACCAAGTCAATATATTGAAATGAAACTATATAAAGATAAAATGCCGAAAACTTTTTCAAAAATAAGAGTAGAATATGGCATTTTAATCAATCACGCATTAACAGTAGCAGAAGTAAATGCAATGTTGGTAGGAACATTAAATGGAATATCAGTTAAAAGTTTAAGTAGTAATGATAGTAGCTTTGAAATGATACCTATACGGAATATACAATGTAGATGATTACACAGACAATGATGACAATACAATAACAATAAAAGCACTAGATAATATGATTAAATTTGAATTTAATTATAATGGAAAAGAATTAGTAGACAAAAAAGGATATGCAACATTATTAGAAGTAGCTCAAGATATTTGTAATAAGGCAGGAGTAGAACTTGGTTCTACTTCTTTTCTTAACTCTAAAAAGCAAATTGCAGTATATGATAACACAATAACAGCAAGAGAATATATAAGTTATATTGCAGAAAGTGCAGGTTGTTTTGCTTGCATTGGAAGAGATGGAAAACTATACTTTAGAGCTATTGGCGAAGATGAAACAGAAATATCACTTGAAATGTTTGGAGAGTACAAATGGGGTGAAGAGTTTCAAATTTCAAAAGTATCATATGAAGATGGAATAAGAAGCTTTAAATTTGGAGATGAAACAAGAAATAATTTATGGATAAATCAAGACAATATGTTTATTGTTGATAAAGAACAAGTGCAAAACATCTATAACAAAGTAAAAGGGTTAACAATAAATAGTTTTGAAGGAAAAACAGTTATAGATCCATGTGTAGATATTGGAGACAAAATCATAATAGATGGGAAAACAGTTATATATCAAGGCGAAATGACATTAGAAGGAAGATTTATTGCTCAAATATCTAGCAAAATACAAATAAAACAAAAAGAAGAAACAACAGTAAAAAAAGAAAGTCAAACAGTTGTAAATAGAAGAGTACAAAGTGAAATAAATCAGATAGATGGAAAAATAAAAACGTTAGTTGAAGAAGTTGGAGATAGAACTGAAGAAAGTACATCGATAACACAAGATATAAATGGAATAACACAAAGTGTAAGTAAAGTAAAAACAGAAATAAAAACAGTAGATGGTAAAGCAGATAAAGCACAATCCACAGCAAACACAGCAAAGAGTACAGCAGATAGTACAAATAAAAATTTAAGTAATAATTACTATACAAAAACAGAAACAAATTCACAAATAACACAAAAAGCAGAAAGCATAACAAGTGAAGTAAGTAAAACATATTCAACAAAAACAGAAACATCAACAGCAAAAACAGAAGCAATAAATAGTGCAAATTCTAGTACAGATAACAAGTTAAAAGGCTATACAGAAACAAGCAAATTGGGAACAGCAATAGAACAAAACTATGAACATGTAAAAGTTGCTTGGAATCAGATTTCAGACTTTATTCAAATGATGATAATAAATAAAAATGCTAGCTTAGCAATATTAGATAAAAATAAAAATGTAATGATGGCATTAGATAAAGAAGGACAACATTTTTATAAAGATGATGGAACTGAATTTGGAGAAATGGGTGTAAATACAATTGATAATCAAAACTATATAAGTTTTGGGGTAACAGGAAATTATGGACAAGAAATATCTGATGGTATGGCTTGGGGAATTACAACAAAAAAAGACAATAAATTTTGGCCTATTTTATACATAAAAAATTTTGTAATGAGTGAAGAAAATAGTGATGGTTCTTATGGTGAATTGGTACTAAGTAATTGTAATTTAGTATTAGATGGGGTCGGAACAGGTATGAAATCAGGCGGAGTATTTCTAAACGGAGACCCAACTGGATTTGGATTATATTTTTGGGATGAAAAAACAAATAAATCATTATTAGCAATACATCCAGAAAATGTGATTGATTATGCTTCAATTACTATATTGGACAATATAAAGTTTTATGCAAATCAAGCAGGAAGTAATAGTTTTAAATTAGGAACAGGAGATAACTATTGTTTATTTACAGATGATGGGGCAATCAGTGGTAATAATCTGTACATTAACGGAAGTGGTACATTTACTGAATATCTGGATTGTTATAAAAATATAAATTGTGATGGAAATGTATATGCTAAAAATATATCTTCTGATAAAAGATTAAAGAAAAATATTAAAAATGCAAATGATAATGCGATAAAACAAATAAATAAAATAAAGATAAAAAGTTTTGATTGGAAAGAAGATAACGTTCATACAAATTATGGATTTATAGCACAAGAACTTGAAAAAATTGATAAAAATTATGTTTTAAAGCAAAAAGTAAAAGATAAAAATATAGATTATAAATACTATGTAAATGAACTACCAATTTTAGCAACAGCAACTAAAGCAATTCAAGAACAACAAGAACAGATAGAACAATTACAAGAAAAAGATAAACAAAAAGATGAATTAATACAAAGTTTAATACAAAGAATAGAAACTCTTGAAAAGGAGGTAAATAAATGAGTACAACAAAGAATTTAGGATTATTTAAGCACGATAATCCCGAGACAAATACAGAGAAGTTTGATATAGAAAATTACTTAAATGGCAATTGGGATAAAATAGATGAAAATGTAGGAGAAGTTAACACAAATATCTCAAACATAAATTCAAAGAACACAGAACTAGAAAAAGAGTTAAAAGAAGCACAAGAAGACTTTTATCAAAACTCAATACGAGGACAAGCTAGAGGAGAATATATACACGTAGAAGATAGTAGCAATTGCAGAGCAAAAATTGGCATTGGTGGAAACAGTGAGCAGGAGACGAGAAGTGGAAAGAACTTGTTAGAATTAAAAGAAGGAACATATACGAGCAATGGAATAACAGTAATTGTAAAAAATGGAATTATGGTAGCGAATGGAACTCCAACTGCAATTACATTTATTGATATTCCATTAAAAAAGGAAATAATTATTCCAGCTAATATAAATTATATGTTACGTGCATTTAATACAGATATATTAAGTAATGATACTAGATTAAGATTAGTATCTAAAACAGGAACAAATCCATATGACGATTGTTACTTTACAAGTAAGAATGGAAAAGTTGCTATAGGAAGAACAGCAGAATATACAGTAAGTTATGTAACATTAAGAATACCTAGTGGAGGAACACTTAGCAATTTTACTGTTAAACCTCAATTAGAGTTAGGAAATGGTACAGATATATGGGAACAAGGAGGAGTATCACCTTCACCAGACTATCCAAGTGAGATAAAAACAGTTGGTAGTAATGTGAATATATTAATTCCAAAGAAATATAACAATCAAACAATAAATGGTGTAACTTTAAATAGTAATGTTGATGGAAGTATAACATTGAACGGAACTATGGAAGAGGCAGGAACTATTGGTATTGTAGATACAACATTTAGTATTTCAAAAGATAGTTATGGTTTTTCGATAGGAGAGACAAAACTAAACAGTTTTAATATTTTTATACAAAAAACAGACTATACAAACATTATGTTATTGGAAATAGGAAGGACAACAGCACAAGTAATAAAAGAATTAGATGCAATGTCCATTAAAAGCGTAAATATGTATATAATCTGTTGCATAACTGATGGTGTTTTCATATGTATATAAACAAAGGAACAGTATTTAACAATTATGTAATAAAACCAAAGTTAGAGAAAAAAAGGGTAACCACATATAGTCCTTACAGCATGGGTTCAGTAAAAGTAACTAAATGTAATAAGAATTTGTTTGATAAAAGCAAGGCATTAACAGGGTATTGGATAACAGACGAACAAGGAAATATTGGGCAAGCAGGAGCTACAGCTTTTGTAACAGATTTTATACCTGTTTTTAAAGATGTGCCCGTATATATCCCAGCAACAGGAACATCAAGAAGAGAGTTTTATAATAAAAACAAGGTAGGAATACAATATTTAAATAACTCAAATGCACAAATCTTTACACCTACAGAAGATGGTTTTATAAGAGTTAGTTGTAATATGGCTACAATAACTATGGATAATTTAATGATTTTTTATGGAGAAACATCAACTTCATATGAACAACACCAAGAACAATCATATATAATGCCAGTACAACAAGGAATGTTAGAAGGAGATTATTTTGACTGGGATAATGAAGAGGAAGTACATATCTTTGGTAAAAAAGTATTAACTGGGAATGAAAATTGGGAAGCAATAGGAACGAATACTAGTGGAAAATATAGATTTCAAACAAAAGTTGATGATATAGCTTTTAACGCTGATGGCGATACATACTTAGAAGGTATTTGTGATAGCTATAAAGTGGGAACACCTAACACAACTTATTTATGTCAAGAAAGTATTGCAACTGTACAATATTATTTGATTATATATAATGAAAAAGTAAATGACACAGTAGAGAACTTCAAAAAAGGCTTATCAAATAAAAACGTGACAATTTATTACAAACTAGCAACACCAACACGATTACCATTTACAGATGAGCAAAAAGCAGTAGCAAAAGAACTAAACAATGCAAGAACATATAAAAACGTAACAAATATAACAACAGATAGTATAGCAATACTAGATTTAGACTATGCAAAAGATTTAGAGACATTATTAAATAATACACAAGCATTAGCAGTAAATAACGCAAGTGAGGGGGTGTAGAGTATGGTAGATTTATCAAAACTATTTAAAAATGCAGTAATGAACTTATATAAGAGTAATGTATATACAGTAGATTATGCAATAATAGAAGCTTCCAAACTTGCAGATAAAAATAAGATAAATGCAAAAGATTATGAAGAGTTAATTACATATTTAGCAGAAGAGCAAGAAAAGTCAATGAAAGTTGAAGAGATAGCAGAAGATATAGTAGAGAATGTAGAAAAAACTGCAGAGGAAACAACAGAAGAAGTTGAACAAACTGAAAATAAAGAAACAGCCAAGGAGGAAGAATAATGCAAGATACAGAACTAATCGAAAAAGTAGCACACTTAGAAGAACGAGAAAAGTCAAATACAAAAAGAATAGATGCTGTTGAAAATAAAGTTGAAAATATATATGACTTAACATTAAGTGTAAGAGAAATAGCAACAGAAATGAAAGCAATGAGAGAAGACCAGAATAAAATGAACGAACGCTTGAAAATAATAGAAGAAAAGCCAATTAAGGATTATGAAGACACTAAAAAACAAGTAAAAGGTAAGGTAATCTCTTTTATGACTGGAATTGTATTAACAGCGATAGCTTTTGCGTTAGGATTAAGTAAATTTATGTAGGAGGTGAGACGATATGGAAAAATTAAAAACAATAGCAAAATACTTAACAAATATACTAGCAATAGTAAGTGCTTTAGTAGCTGGAATAAATGCAGTTGATGGTATAACAATACCATATGCGATACAAATAGTACAAGTTATTGCAGTAGTACAAGGTGTAATAGGTACATATTTGTTAGGGCAAAAAGCAATAAGTAACAAGGAGGAATAAATATGGAAGATAATATTATAGAAGAAACAATAGAATTTTCTCAAGAACTATATGAAAAGAACATACAAGAAAACATATTTGAAACTGAATATGAGGCAGGTGAAGATAATGCAAATAACTAATGTAAAATGCCCAGAAAGTAAATATAATATAAAATGTCCAGATATAACAACAAAAACTGGAATAACCATACATAATACAGCAAATGATGCTTCAGCAATGTCAGAAATATCATATATGTTAGGTAGACCAGACAAAGTATCATTTCATGCTGCAGTAGATAATTATAGAGTTGTTACAGGATTACCATTTGAAAGAAGTTGTTTTGCTGCAGGAGATGGTAGATACGGAAAAGGAAATGCTAATAAAATAAATATAGAAATATGTTACTCTAAAAGTGGTGGAGAACGATTTGAAGAAGCAGAAAATTTATGTGCAAGCTATGTAGCATACTTATTAAAACAGTATGGATGGGGAATAGAAAAAGTAACAAAACATCAAGATTATAGCGGAAAATATTGTCCACATAGAACTTTAGATTTAGGATGGGAAAGATTTTTAAGCAAAATAAGAGAACATTTAGATATTCAAACAAAACCAGTTGAACCAATAAAAGATGTAGGAGGTAATTTAGAGATGGCAAGAGTATATCAAAATGGAAGTACACCAGAACCAGTTTATTCTGATACTGGACTAACAAATAAAATAGGAAGTTTAAATCCAAGAGAAAGAGCAGAATATTTATCAATAGATAATGATAGACCTTTAGTAAGATACAAAGTAGATGGAACAAATAGATATAAATGTGGATATGTACTTTGGAAAGGTGGATGTAAATAAGATTTTAAGAGGTAAGTTGATTGATTTCAATTTACCTCTTTTTTGCGTTTTATGGCTTAAAATTAAGGTATATAAGTACTTGCTTTAAAAAATAAAACGTCTTAAAAACGATTGTGAAGGGTTGATTTTTGGCTATATTTCAAGGAAAAATAATATTTTATTTAATTCGACCACTTTCGACACATAAATTTAACATAATATGTTATAATACATATGAGGTGATGAATATGAACGAAGCATATAACAATTCACTACTAATGATAAAATTATTAGGAATAAAATTAACAAGAAAACAATATAACCAGTTAGCAGTAAGATTTAATCTGTTAAGTGCTGATACATTGCAATACATATCAAGAAATAACTTTGACTTTTTAATTAAGAAAACAATTAGCTCCTAAGGGGGCTTTTTCTTTTGTATAAAACTATTAAAGTATGTTATAACAAAAACTGTATATACTAAATCTGAGGTGATAAAATGACAATATCATTTAAAATAAAAGAGAAAAGAGAAGAAAGAGGAATGAGTTTAAGAGAGCTAGAGGAAATAACAGGAATAGAAAGGGAATATCTAGCAGATTTAGAAAATAATAAAATTCCTGCAGATGAAGTTTTATTTGCAGAGATGGTAGTAATAGCTGATGCACTGGCTTTTAGAATTACAGATTTGTACAAACTCGGAAGCATTGAAATAAAAGGGATTGGAGAATTTTAAAGACCAAAATAAAAAAAGCCAACTTTGTCGAATAATGTCATTTTATAAAACAAAAAGGTACTTTCATAAAATCTAATATACAATAATCACATCAAAAGAGCTCGGATGAAATAAAGTATATTGGAGGAAGAAAAATGGAAATTGTCGAAAAAAATAAAAGAAAGAATTTAGAAAAAGTGATAATAGAAAGGATAGAAGAAAATATAAAATTATTTAATAAAGAAGAAATTAACATCATAAAAAATAATAAAAAACTAGCAGAAAAGATATATTT
>OGOW01002328.1_pt1 | contig 15260 bp, 16 predicted proteins | sample 1552781 | NCBI WGS metagenome assembly OGOW01 (sample SAMEA2580145, study PRJEB22360) | human gut metagenome | biome: human gut; feature: human-associated habitat; material: faeces | place: Denmark | collected 2008/2010
GGAGGACATCCACGCAAAGTTCGAGGATGGCATCCTGCACATCACGCTGCCCGCATCTCAGCAGCAGAAGGCTCTGCCGGTCAATCCCAACCTCATTGAAATTGAATAACGCCTGTGCATCGGTGTGAGGAACACCGGTGCATAGGACTTGCCCCCGGAGAGCTGCCCAAAGGCTCTCCGGGGGCTTTTTGCGTTCCGGCATCTTTTCGGCAGGGAAAAGCATGGTGCGATCCGGATGGCATAGGGCAGGGGTCAGGCCCAGCTCCTTCATCGCCCGCATTCCCCACGGTATTCTCAGATACTTCATATCAAAACCTCCACTCCATCTTTACGATCTGCATTTTCATCCCATAGCCGCCGACTTTGGCGAGAAGACGAAAGAATCCACTGCCGCTCTTGACAAAGAGTAGTTTTGTACTATGATTGTTGTACATACAACGATGCAGATACATCTTTTTGAGATAAGACCCGGAGGCTGTCTATGGATATTACCGATGAAAAATGAGAAGACCTTCCGCCCGGACCGGGTGTTCTCTTATTTCCGGGTCGAGTGGCTCCCGCTGGCCTTCGTGACCCTGTCGGGCCTCATCTATAACATCGGCCTGCTGGCCACCCCGTGGTTCGAGGGCCGTCTGGCCCAGTGCCTGGCGGACATCCTGAGCGGCAGCGAAACAGCGGCCCAAATGGCGCTGCTGGTTCTGGCCTATATCCTCGTCACCCTGCTGGTGCAGGCGTCGCGGTTCATCAAGCGCTTTTATGTCCGCCGCTTTGCCAACAACATCAACCGCCGGATGAAGGGCATCCTCTACGCCAATCTGGTGCGCCAGAGCCGGGCTTCGCTGGAAAAAGAGGGCGCCGGTGAGCTGATGACCAAGGCCATCTCCGATGTGGACGACTGCGTGGAAGGTATGCGCAAGTTCACCACCGAAGTCTTTGATACCGGCGTGGCGCTGGCGGGTTATGTGGTCATGCTGCTGGTGTACGACTGGCGGCTGGCTCTGCTGAGCCTGCTGTTCACGCCCTTCTCCTACGTCTGCGCGGCATGGATGAAAAAGCCGGTCCAGCGGGCCGGTGCGGCCTACAAAAAGGCGGCGGGCGCACTGAGTACCGCCACCCTCGACCGCGCCCAGAACGCCGTGACTTACCGCATCTACGGCTGCGAAGACGCCCGCGCGGAGCGGTACGAAGAGGTACTGGATACCTACGAAAAGACGACGGTGAAGAACAACGTGTGGCAGTCGGCCCTGCCGCCGCTCTATCTGGCGGCGTTGGAGGCAGGCGTACTGTTCATTTTGTGGTTCGGCGCAAAGAATGTCCTCGGCACCGGCTGGCGTGTGTGGGACATCGCGGCCTTTACCACCTTCCTTTCCTGCTTCACCAAGCTGGTGGTCAAATCCTCCAAGGTGGCCAAGCTCTTCAACTCGGTGCAGAAGGCCGAAGTCTCCTGGAAGCGCATCAAACCTCTGATGAAGTCGCCGGAGCAGCTGGACGCACTGGATGTCCCGGCGGCAGAAGATGTGACCCTCAGGAACCTCTCCTTCGCCTACGGCGACACCCTCATCTTCTCGGGGCTGAGTCTGACAGCCCATCCCGGCGACATCATCGGTGTCACCGGCCCGGTGGCCTGCGGCAAATCTACCTTTGGCCGGGTCTTCCTCTGCGAGGCCCTCTATGAAGGCTCGGCGCAGTTTGGCAGAAAGGAGTTCTCCGCTCTGACTCCGCGGCAGATTTCGGCCACCGTCGGCTATCTGGGCCACGACCCGGAGTTGAGCGCCGACACGGTGCAGAACAATGTCCTCTGCGGCAGCAAGCAGGACGCCATGCCCTATCTCGCCGCTGCTGCGCTGAAAGGCGAGGTGCTGGCGATGGAGAACGGCCTCGATACCGTCATCGGCAGCAGCGGCACCCGTCTTTCCGGCGGACAGGCTCAGCGTCTGGCGCTGGCCCGGACGCTGGCCCATCCGCGCCCTGTCCTCATCCTCGACGACCCGTTCTCGGCCCTCGACCGGGACACGGAGAATACGGTCTTTGCCGATCTGCAGGAATATGCCAGGGATAAGGTCGTCTTTCTCATCTCGCACCGCCTGTACCACTTCCCGCAGATGCAGAAGATCGTCTTTATGGACGAAGGAAAGACCACTGTCGGCACCCATGAGGAGCTTTTGGCGTCGGTCCCGGTCTACCGTCAGCTGTACGAAAGCCAGACAGGAGGGAAACAGCATGGAGAGCAGGCGTGAAAATGGTGTGTTTGAGGCCATCCGGATGGCCGCCGTGACCCACCGCCTTCTCACAGCGGGGACCGTCCTGTGTGCGGCGGCATCGGTGGCGGCGTCTCTGGTGCCGCCGCTGCTGCTGGCCCGCATCATCGACGGGCTGACGGCCGAGCTTCCGCTGACATTCCCTGCGGTGCTTCTTTATTTCGGCAGTCTGGCGCTGGAAGGGATGCTCTCCTCGGCGCAGGAGAGCCTGCTGGTGCTCTTCGGCCAGAAAATGACCCACGCCCTGCGCTCCGAAATGTCCCGGAAGCTGACCAAGCTTCCCGCCAGCACGCTGGCAGGGCAGAACCCCGGCGAGGTGGCCGCGCGCTTCTCGGGCGATGTGGATACAGTGGAGGCGCTGTTCACCTCCGGCATCATCAGCATGGTGGCGGACGCCTGCCGCATCCTCTCCATCATGGCGGTCATCGCCGTGAAGAATACCGGCCTTGCGCTGATTTTGCTGCTGGTGCTGCCGCTGTTCGCCGCGTTCACCCGCCATGTGCAGACGCGGATGCTGGCAGCTCAGCTGGATAACCGCCGGGCGGTCGCCGCTGTGTCCGGCCAGGTCCCGGAAACACTGCACAATATCCGCACCATCCGGGCTCTGGGGCTGGAAGACTACATGGAGCACCGCTATGACCGGTGCATCGGCGAAAGCTATGCCGCGATGGAGCGGACGAATTTTTACGACGCCATCTATTCGCCCGTCGTGCTGGTGCTGAATGCCGCCGTGGTCGGCATCGTCATGCTCCTCTCGGCTTCCGGCAATGCGGCTGTCCTGACGTTGTTCGGGATGTCGGTCGGCACCTCGGTGGCCGTCATCAACTACATTTCCCGCATCTTTGCGCCCATTGAGAGCCTTGGCATGGAGATACAGACCATCCAGTCGGCGATGGCGGGCGTGAAGCGCATCGACGCCTTCCTTGACCAGCCGGAACGCACCATTCCCAAGGAGCGGGAGACCTCTGCCCGGGGTGATGTGGTGATCTCTCACGTGACCTTCGGTTACGGCGAAAAGCACGTCTTGAACGATTTTTCCATGACCGTCAAGCAGGGCGAGCAGGTGACGCTGGTGGGCCGGACGGGTGCCGGAAAGAGCACAGTCTTCAAGCTGCTGCTGGGACTTTATCACCCGGAAGCCGGGTCGGTGACCATTGGCGGCGTGGACGTGGCGGACATCACGGACGCCGAGCGCCGCACCTGCATCGGCTGTGTGGAGCAGCATTTTGCCCGTGTGCCGGGTACGGTGCTGGAACAGATCACGCTGGGCGACCCCGGCATCACCGAAGAGATGGCAAGGAACGCCGCGAAGCTTGCCGGTCTGGATGCCGCCATCCAGACCCTGCCGAACGGCTATGATACGGTGTGTACTGACGGGATGTTCTCGCAGGGCGAGTGGCAGCTTCTGTCCATCGCCCGCGCCGCAGCGGCAGACCCTGCCGTGCTGCTGCTGGACGAGATAACGGCCAACCTCGATGCTGAGACCGAGGCCCGTGTCCTTGAAGCGCTTCGCCGCGCGTCCGAAGGACGCACGGTGCTCTCCGTCTCCCACCGCATCTATGAGAACCTCGGCGGCCGGACGGTAGAGGTCAGGACGCAAAACGCATAAGAAAAAGTGAAAAATGAAACAAGAAAAAGCTTACTATCATCTGCCCGGACTGTTCGAGTTCTACGAGCTGTACCGGGAGTTCCTGCCCCTGTTCCGGGCGCACAGAGAATACTTTTATGACTGGTGCGACATCGGCTCCATCTACGGCGCACCGGCCGACTGCGTCTGGGGCGGGGGACGGGCTGGCTTCGGGGAGCATGACCCCAAAGAAGTCCTTGCCCTGACGCGGGAATACGGCATCTCGGCGCGGCTGACCTTCAGCAACTCGCTCCTCCGGGAGGAACACCTTTCGGATAAAAAGTGCAACGCCCTCTGCGCCCTGTTTGAGCAGGAAAACCCGGTACAGAGCGGCGTCATCGTCCACTCGGAGCTGCTGCTGGACTACCTGAAAACACACTATCCGCAGCTTTATTTCGTGTCCTCCACGACGAAAGTGCTGACAGAGTTTCAGCAGCTCCGGGCGGAGACGGCCCGGGAGGAGTTCCGCTATGTGGTGCCGGATTTCCGGCTGAACAAAGCCTTTGGAGAGCTGGACAGTCTGCCGCAGGCGCAGAAAGACAAGGTGGAATTTCTCTGCAACGAGTGCTGCTGGGTCGGATGCCGGGACAGAAAGCGCTGCTATGAGAATGTCAGCCGAAAAAATCTCGGCGAAGCCTGTCCCGAACACATCTGTACCGCACCGGGTGCGGAGGAAGGCTACCGCTTCTCGAAGGCGATGGAAAATCCGGGGTTTATCGGCATCAGGGACATTCAGGATGTCTATATGCCGATGGGATTTTCCAACTTCAAGATCGAGGGCCGGGGCCTGGGCAGTGCGCTGGTACTGGAATTTCTGCTCTACTACATGACAAAACCGGAATACCAGCTGCATGTCCGGGAAGCCATCTATCTGGACAATATGCTCGACCTGTTCTGAGGAACTGCATTATCTGCCGTTCCGACCTGTCGGACGGCGACTGATGCCACGACGAGGTGCTGCGGTGTACGGGGTGCTTTGCGGCAGTCTGGCGTGTTCCTATACCAAGCTTTTGAAGGAGATACAGAAATGACCGAAAAAGAAAAGATGCTGGCCCATCAGATGTACGACGCAAACTACAACAAGGAGCTGCACGATGAGCGCATCGCAGCCAAGGAGTTGTGCTGGGAGTATAATCAGCTCCGCCCGTCGAACGAAGAGGGCCAGAGAGCGGTCTTGAAGAAACTTCTCGGCAAGACGGGGGAGAATTTCTACATCACTGCGCCGTTCTGGTGCGATTATGGCTACAACATCGAACTGGGCGAAAATTTCTACGCCAACCACAACCTGGTCATCCTTGATTGTGCTAAGGTGAAATTCGGCGATAACGTCTTTGTTGCGCCGGACTGCGGTTTCCACACCGCTGGTCACCCCATCGACTTCGAGCGCCGCAACGCCGGGTTTGAGTATGCCTACCCTATCACGGTGGGGGACAATGTCTGGATCGGCGCAGGCGTGCAGGTGATGCCGGGCGTGACCATCGGCAGCAATGTGGTCATTTACGCCGGAGCCACCATCCTTGGCGGCGACACCAAAATCGGTGACGGCTGCGTCATCGGCGGCAACGTCTGGGTGAAGGACATCCCCGATAACTCGGTGGCTGTCGGCAATCCCTGCCATGTCATCCGTGCCATCACCGATGAGGACAAAAAGACCTGCTGGAGCAGATAAAACAAGAAAACGGCCCCACCGGCGAAATATTATCCCAGTGCAGAGGAGATTGAGGCTGAAATTGCAAAGGCCGTCCGGTTTTATGAAATCACCATCGAGCACCTGACCGGCAAGCAGATACACAGGAAACGTAACGAAACACAGCCCGCACAGAAGCGTTGTGCGGGCTGTTGCAGTCTATGCAGGCGGTGTGCTATACTGGTAAAAAAGCGGGGAGGAGACTCTTTCATGAAAAAAATCTACCTCATGCGTCACGGTGAAACGCTTTTCAACACCATGGACGTCAATCAGGGCCAGTGTGATTCGCCTCTGACAGAAAACGGCATCCGGCAGGCAAAGGCGGCAAAAGCGTGGTTCGATGCCCACAACGTCCATTTTGATGCGGTCTACAGCTCCACGTCAGAGCGGGCCTGCGACACAGCGGAGTTCGTCTCAGGCGGGATGTCCTATACCCGCCGCAAAGACCTCAAGGAAATTTTCCTCGGCATAAAGGAAGCTTCGCCCATCCGTGAAAACCCGACGTACCCCTACGGCGACTACTTCGTGAAGTACGGCGGCGAAGACCTGGATGCCTTCACCGAGCGGGTATACGGGGCAGTGAAGGGCATTGCCGAACACGCGGCAGGGGAGTGCATCCTTATCGTCTCCCACGGCATGGCTATCCGGCGCTTTTTGACTAAATTCCCGGAAAAGGCGGGCGAGATCACCGGCTTTATCGGCAACTGCGGCATCCTCGAGATGACTTATGCAGACGGAAAGCTGACGGTAGAAAAAATCATCAACCCCAACGGTTGAGGATCAACAACAAAAAAAGTCCTCCTGAAGGGTGGCCAGATCTTGGACATCGACGGCATCAAAATCGAATGTTTCCTTCAAAAAGAAAAAGGCTCACGATCCGAATGCTCCTTACGACGGCTGCGACGAGCCGGATGACACCGGGCAGAACGCCAAGAGCGGCTATCGGAAAGGCGTGGGCGGATCAATAAAACAAGGGCTGCTGTACAACACGATACAGCAGCCCTTTACAGTTATTTCCGGCTCGTCAGCTTGTTCAAAAACATCACAGCCAGCACGATGACGCCGATGACCAGCACGATGCTCACCATCCCGATGACCATGATGGGCAGAGTCGTCATCCACGAAGTAAGATGCAGCATATCAGTCCCTCCTTTAGCTCAGCAGGGTCAGCAGCAGTCCGCCGGCGATGACAGAGGCTATCTGGCCCGAGACGTTGACACTGATGGAGTACATCAGCAGGAAATTCTGGTTGTCCTCCTCGAGGCCCAGCTTGTTGACGACGCGTCCGCTCATGGGGAAGGCAGAGATGCCGGCTGCGCCGATCATGGGGTTGAGCTTTTTGCCCTCCGGGAGGAAGAGGTTCGTCAGCTTTGCGAACAGCACACCGCCGGCGGTGTCAAACACAAAGGCCACGAGGCCCAGTGCAAGGATGAGCAGAGTGTCGGGCCGCACGAACTTGTCAGCGGTCATCTGGCCGGCCACGGTCAGGCCCAGCACGATGGTGATGAGGTTTGCGAGGACGTTCTGCGCCGTTTCACTCAGGGTGTTCAGCACACCGCACTCCCGCAGCAGGTTGCCGAACATCAGAAAGCCCACCAGTGCTACGCTGGCCGGAGCCACGAGCCCGGCGATGATGGTCACGACGATGGGGAACAAGATCTTGGTCAGCTGGCTGACACTGCCCTTCTGGTAGGGCATCCGGATGCGGCGTTCCTTCTGGGTGGTCAGCAGTTTGATGACCGGCGGCTGCACGATGGGGACCAGCGCCATGTAGCTGTAGGCCGCCACCATGATGGCACCAAGGTACTGGGAGTGCAGGACGTTGGCCACGAAGATGGCCGTGGGGCCGTCTGCCGCGCCGATGACGGCGATGGAAGCGGCGTCCTTCAAATCGAAGAAGAAGCCCGCGAGGAAGAGGGTGAAGAAGATGCCGAACTGCGCCGCTGCGCCGAAGAGCATCAGCCACGGCTTCTCGAGCAGCGGGCCGAAGTCGATCATCGCACCGATGCCGATGAAGAGCAGCAGGGGGAACAGCTCGTTGGACATTCCGGCCTCAAACAGAGCCGAGATGGGGCCGACGGTGTCGCCCTGCGTGATAGCGCCCGATAAGGGCAGGTTGACGAGGATGGCTCCGAAGCCCATGGGGAGAAGCAGGCTCGGCTCCATCTTTTTTGCGATGGCAAGGTAGATGAGCAGGGCGCCGATGCCCCACATCACCACCATCTGCCAGGTCAGGTTCCCGAAATTGGAAAAGAGACTGGCGAATGCGTTCCAGAAATCCATGTCATTGCCTCCTTTGAAATCTGCGGTGCAATGACGAAAAAAGAGACTTCCGCCACAGCACCAATTACTGTGACAAAAGTCTCAAGCGAACACATGACATCGGGCATTTCTGCCGTGTTGACGCTGCCATGCAGCGCTCCCATAAGGTGGAGCGCCCTTTACTCCCTTTTATCCGATTCTATTAAACCAGAATATGCGAAGCCTGTCAAGAAATGTGCGGGACTTTTAGCTGAATCTTAGGGGGAACTCTGAATATAGAGTGAAAAAAGAGGCTGAAGAGTACGAAAATGATTTTTGCACTTTATTCTTTTACAACGGCCGCCTTCTCGATGCCATAGCGGGCAAAGAGGGGGAGGGCCTCCGGCGGGACCGTCTCACCGCTGACCACGATGGGGATGGCAGGCGGGCAGGAAACCGCCGGTGCGGCGCAGATGCGGCCCACGGCCTCGGCGGCAGGGATCATCTCCTGCGGTGCAAGGACAGCTTCCCGGATGGTGAAGCGGCGGGGCTGTGCCTCGAGCGCCCCGGCCAATGCCGCGAAAGCGGCAGGATCGTCAGCCGTAACGGAAACATCGGCGGCAGGGGCCTCATCGCAGATGGCGTGCAGGGCCGTTTGCAGGCAGGCAAACTCTGCCGCAGAACTCTCGGCGGAAGGCATCAGCACGACGTAACGGGGGTCGGCATACTCGCACTCCACACCCCGCTCCCGCAGAGCCTGCGCCAGCTGCCGGCCGGAAAGACCCAGCGCGGCGGCGTCCAGCGTCAGCTTGAGGGGTTCACGGTGCGCCCCGGTGAGGGGGAGCGCCAGCCCGGGCCGGAGGGCATCCAGCTCCCGGCAGAGCATCCCCAGCCGCCAGCGGCAGACGTCCAGCTTCTCCCGGAAGCTGTCGGCCAGAACCGCGTTGGCAGCGTCCAGCGACTGCAAAATGAGATAAGAGGGGCTGGTGGAGCCGAAGAGGGCCAGCGCATTGCGCACCGCGGCCTCGTCGGCCTGCACGGACGAGCCAAGGTGCAGATAGGCACCGCCCGTGAGGACGGGCAGGGTCTTGTGAGCCGAGTCACAGCAAAGGTCCGCGCCCAGCTGGATGGGGTGGCGGCTGCCCTCCTTCAAAAAGTGGAGATAGGCACCGTGAGCGTTGTCCACCAGAAGGGGCAGGCCGTGGGCGTGGCAGACCGCCGACAGCCCCGCGATGTCCTGCACGAAGCCCAGATAGTCCGGGCTGGTGAGGTAGACGCCGAAGGGCGTGCGGCCCTCGGCGGACAGCTCGTCCAGCGCAGAAGAGAGCGCCTCCGGCTCCACAGGGCAGGTGCAGAGCGCCCCGGCGGCGTCCGGCGCGGGCCAGAGCCACTGGATGTCGAAGTCCAGCAGAGCCGCCGCGTAGAGCAGGGCCTTGTGGGCGTTCCGCGCCGCCAGCAGGACAGGACGGCCTGCCTTTGCGGGCCGCGTTTGGAGCGCAAGGTGGAGCATGGCCCGGATGCACTGGCTGCTGCCCTCGGTGCTGTAATAGGTGCGGGCGGTGCTGAAGAGCTGCGTGGCGTTGGCCTCGCTCTGAGCGATGATGCCCTCGGCTTCGTACAGCTCGTCTGCGCCCGCAATTTCGGTGATGTCCAGCTCTTCACAGCCCAGCGGGCCGCGGCCCTTGTGGCCCGGCATATGCATCCGGGTGGTGCGCTGCTGGGCGTAGCGACGGACAAAATCGACGACAGGAGTGTTCATGGCTTTATTCGCAGGCTTCGCCGTCTGCGCAGGCGTTGCAGGTGCCGCCCAGCTCGATGGGAACTTCGATGCCCTGAGCTGCCAGCTCCTGGTTCTCAGCAACTTTTATCATGATGGCGCACTCGACACGCTTCTTGAACAGCTCACAGCCGTACTCGTAGACGCCGGTGATGCTGCCGGTGGCGTGGTAGGCGTTGGCTGCACAGCCGCCGGAGCAGTAGAGCTTGGCCCAGCAGTCCTTGCACTCGGGGCGGGCGTAGGCGTTGCAGTGCTTGAACTCATCCCGCACGGCGGTGTTGGTGACGCCCTTCCAGATGTCGCCCATCAGGTACTTGGGATCGCCGACGAACTGGTGGCAGGGGTACAGGTCGCCCCACGGGGTGACGGCCATGTACTCGGTACCGGAACCGCAGCCGGAAATGCGCTTGTAGATGCAGGGGCCGCCGGTCAGGTCGATCATGTAATGGTAGAAAGTGAAGCCGCGGCCCTCGCGGTCGCGCTTGAGCATCTCCTTGGCGAGGATCTCGTACTGCTCCTTCAGGATGGGCAGGTCCTCGGCGGTCAGAGCGCTGGGGTCATCCGGCTTGCAGACCACCGGCTCCATGCTCAGCTCGGTGAAGCCGAGGTCGGCCATATGGAAGATATCGTTGGTGAAATCGGTGTTGAAATGGGTGTAGGTGCCGCGCATGTAGTAGCCCTTGTCGCCGCGCTTCTCCACGAACTTCTGGAACTTGGGCACGATGGTATCATAGCTGCCGTGGCCCGCGTAGTCCTTGCGGAAGCGGTCGTGCACTTCCTTGCGGCCGTCGAGGCTCAGGACGACGTTGTGGCACTCCTTGTTGCAGAAGTCGATAACGTCATCGTCGATCAGCATCCCGTTGGTGGTCATGGTGAAACGGAAGTTTTTGTTGTGGATCTTCTCCTGCTCGCGGCAGTATGCCACCAGCTTTTTCACCATGTCGAAGTTCATCAGCGGCTCGCCGCCGAAGAAATCGACTTCGAGGTTGCGGCGGGTGCCGGAGTTCTCGATCAGGAAATCCATGGCCCGTTTGCCGACCTCAAAGCTCATCAGGGCGCGGTCGCCCTGATAGCGGCCCTGCGAAGCGAAGCAGTAGGAGCAGTTCAGGTTGCAGGTGTGAGCCACATGCAGACACAGCGCCTTGACCACAGTGTTGCGGTTCTTGAAATCGAAGGCCATGTCGGCGTAGGTGTCGGGGCTCCACAGCTTGCCCGCCTGTTCCAGCGAGGCCACATCCTCCAAGCACTGACGCAGGTCGGCCTCGGTCACATCGGGGCGGTCGCCGTACTTTTCGAGCATGGCGGCTACGATCTCGTCCGCGGAGTGTTCCTTGTACATTGCGATGACATCATACGCCACATCATCCACCACATGCACCGAGCCGCTGCAGGTATCCAGCACGATGTTATAACCGTTCAATTGATACTGATGTACCATTTTACTCTCCATTCCATTATTCCATAAAAAAATGCCGCCCGGCAAAGGCGGCATCCGATTGGCAGAAATTACTTGTTGCTGTTCTCGCACTTCTGGTTTGCCACGCCGCAGGAAGTCTTGCAAGCGGACTGGCAGGAAGTCTGGCACTCGCCGCAGCCACCGGTCACAACGCTCTTGGTCAGGTCACGAGTAGCGATCGTCTTGATACGTTCCATAATATATAACCTCACTAGATCATAAAGTTTTATGCGCGGAACCATCCGCACACGATATTACCTTTATGTAGGATAGCACATATCCTACCCAATGTCAAGATTTTTGTCGCAGAAAGCGGGGATATGCTCCATCATTCTAAAGGCTGGTATTTTTTCAAAATCGTGTGGAGCCCCAGCTCCCGCGCTTTGGCCAGTAAGTACCGGTAGCGGCACAACAGCGCCTGACGCTCGTAGATGCGCTGTTCGATCAGGTCGGTGTCCACCTCCAAGTCAAACATCATCTCGTTGCGGTGCAGACAGAACAGGCACTCCTTCAGCTCCTCCTCCAATTCCGGGTGGTATCGCTCATGCTCCGAATCCCGCGGGATGCGGTTTGAAAGATACGTTTGCGGTTTTTGCTGGGTCGTCATCATGCAGCTTCCTCCTCTTTGTACGCTGAAAACTTTACGCTTTGGTTTCCAGTATATGCAGGGAGAGCGCAAAGGATGACGGTTTGGAGAGCTGATTTAGAAAATGCGATTGGCGCGGTTCATGTATTCGAGTTCGCGCTTTGCGCAGGTATTCACATACAGGTTCAGGTCAGATGTGGTTTGCAGTTGTGCAACACGCGCATTCAGTTCTGCACCCTGTGCCTGAATGCCATCCATTTTGTTTGATAGCTGATTGCAATTACGAATAACTTTATCAATTTTTTGATTTGATTCCTGAATCGCATCATAAAGCATCCATTGATTTTCTTTGATTTCTTCCAAATGTCGGATAACTTCATCCAATTTTACAATAATTCGATCCAACCGACTTTCCATATCATATTTATTGTATGCACCTTCATGACCTTCCAGTTGGGTGCATACGCCTGTATCAAAATAGCCATACAAAGAACATATCGGAACAAATCCCCAGTAGTTCTTATGAATGATATTCTTTTCGTACAATTTCTCCAAAGTCGCTTTTGTTTTCCGATTTGCATCCTTCATCTCTTTTAACTGTTCTTGAAGCAGCGTTTTTCTCGGAAGTTCCCTTTGCACACGCAGTTTTTCCAGCTTAACGGCCTCATTATACGCTTTTACAGCATTATCATAATTCTTTTTCGATTGGACATCTGCACCATGCTGCGCATCAGCTGCATTTACCATACTGATGGCAAGTGCAATCAGTCCAACAATGAGTGCAAAAGCAGCAATTTCCCAAAAGAACTCCCTAAAAAACTGTAAAATCAATCCAAGTACAAATAATAATACTGCTCCCGGCAGACACATAAATGCAACCATATCAGCCGTACCACCGTCATAATGAGATAATGTCACTTTGTCATAAACCGGTTTTGTATACTGGCGATAGCCCGGTAATGTAGAAAGCTTGTACTCTAACGATGCAATCACTCCATTTTGCGTGTACACCTCTTTTTCCAACTCGACGACCATACCAAGATATTCTTTAATTGCTGCCGCTGTCATTTGACACCATCCTTTTCTTTAGCCCCAAAATTGTATAACAGCCCAAATTCGGGCTATGTTTTCTTTAGTATAGCCCGATGTCGGGCAATTGTCAATGTACGGCTATGGTCTTACCATTCAATTAAAGTAACTTTTGGATGGTGTATTCTATGATTTCCTATCAACCGCTTTGGGCTACGATGAAAAATCGTGGAATTTCACAATACAAACTTATCAAGGATTACCATTTCAGCACCGGCCAACTCGACCGCTTACGCAAAAACGACAGCGTAAGCACTAACACCTTGGATATGCTTTGCTCTATTTTAGATTGCAAACTTGAAGAAGTCGCTGTCTATCTCCCCGACGAAGCAGATTTCTCGAATTGAATTTACAAAAACTCCATCGAAATTCATCGAGTTCACCTCAAACAAAAAAGATTTTTGATTCCTGTATTCCTCTACTTTTTCGTCAACAATAAAGCCGCTGACCGTCTGCCTTACACAGAATCACCAGCGCGTTTCCTCTTTTTTCAAAACTCCCGGACGCAAAAAATCGGCACCCGCTTTTCAGCGAGTGCCGATTTTGTTACCCTATCATTGCTTTGATTTTTGGCGCAGGTTTGGCGTAAATCCGCTTTTGCGCGCTCCAAAAATCAAGGATTCATGCGGTTTTTAGGCAGTTATTAGTACATGCCGCCCATACCGCCCATGTCACCGCCAGCGGCAGCAGGAGCAGCCGGAGGTTCGGGCAGGTCGGCCACGAGGCTCTCGGTGGTCAGAACCATCTCAGCGACGGATGCTGCGTTCTCCAGAGCGGAGCGGGTGACCTTGGTCGGGTCAACGATGCCGGCGGCGATCATATCCTCGACGTAGACTTCATTCTGAGCGTCGAAGCCGTAGTTGGGCTTGTTGGCAGAGATGATCTTGTCGATGATGACGCTGCCTTCCAGACCGGCGTTCTTGGCGATCTGGCGCAGAGGAGCCTCCAGAGCCTTCAGGACGATCTTTGCACCGGTGCGCTCATCGCCTTCCAGCGTGTCGCACAGCTCACGGACAGCGGGGATGGCGTTGATGGGAGCGGTGCCGCCGCCAGCGACAACGCCTTCCTGAACAGCAGCCTTGGTTGCGTTCAGAGCGTCCTCGATGCGCAGCTTCTTATCCTTCATCTCGACCTCGGTAGCAGCACCGACCTTGATGACTGCAACGCCGCCGGCCAGCTTTGCCAGGCGCTCCTGCAGCTTCTCACGGTCGAAATCGCTGGTGGAAGCCTCGATCTGGTTGCGGATCTGTGCAATGCGGGCTGCAATGGCATCCTTATCGCCTGCGCCGCCCACGATGGTGGTGTTCTCCTTGGTGACCTTGACCTGACGGGCATGGCCCAGCATCTGGACGGTAGCGTCCTTCAGCTCATAGCCCAGATCAGCGGACACAACGGTGCCGCCGGTCAGGATTGCGATATCCTGCAGCATCTCCTTGCGGCGGTCACCGAATCCGGGAGCCTTGACAGCAACCACGGTAAAGGTGCCACGCAGACGGTTGACGATCAGGGTGGACAGGGCCTCGCCCTCGATGTCCTCTGCAATGATGAGCAGCTTCATGCCGTTCTGAACCACCTGCTCCAGCAGGGGCAGGATTTCCTGAATGACGGAAATCTTCTTGTCGGTGATAAGGATCAGCGGATCATCAAGAACCGCTTCCATCTTTTCGGTGTCGGTCACCATGTAGGCGGACGCATAGCCGCGGTCGAACTGCATCCCTTCGACGATGGTCATGCCCGTGGTCATGGTCTTGCTTTCTTCCACGGTGATAACGCCATCCGCGCCGACAGTTTCCATTGCGTCGGAAATCAGCTTGCCGATGGTTTCATCCGCAGCGGAGTTCGCGGCGACGTTGGCAATCGCCTGCTTGCCGTTGATGGGCTGGGACAGCTCCTTCAAGCCTTCCACGGCGGCATCCGTCGCGGCGGCAATGCCCTTCTTCAGCACCATGGGGTTTGCGCCGGCGGCGAGGTTGCGCAGACCTTCGCGGATAATCGCCTGTGCGAGCAGGGTGGCGGTGGTGGTGCCGTCGCCCGCGACGTCGTTGGTCTTGGTGGAGACTTCCTTCACCAGCTGCGCGCCCATGTTTTCAAAGGGGTCTTCCAGCTCAATTTCCTTGGCGATGGTCACGCCGTCGTTGGTGATGAGCGGCGCGCCGTATTTCTTGTCGAGCACCACGTTGCGGCCTTTCGGGCCGAGGGTGATCTTGACGGTATCCGCCAGAGCGTTGATGCCCTTTTCCAGGGAACGGCGGGCTTCCTCGCCGAAAATAATCTGCTTAGCCATAATGATGACCTCCTACCAATCAGGTTCTTTTTGAATTTCTGCCCTCTTTGCTCGCGTGTGCCAAACATTTGGGGTTTACGCGATCAAGCGGCGGAAGTAAGTGAAGGCTTAGCCTTCGACGATGGCGAGAATGTCGTTCTGACGGACGATCTTGTATTCCTCGCCGTCAATCTTGATCTCCGTGCCTGCGTACTTGGAATAGACGACCTTCTGGCCTTCCTTCACCTGCATGGCGACTTCCTTGCCATCCACAAC
>OGOW01002331.1_pt1 | contig 15244 bp, 11 predicted proteins | sample 1552781 | NCBI WGS metagenome assembly OGOW01 (sample SAMEA2580145, study PRJEB22360) | human gut metagenome | biome: human gut; feature: human-associated habitat; material: faeces | place: Denmark | collected 2008/2010
TTTAGGCGGCATCGTTTACGCCTGCAGCGTTCGCGTGGGCGGCGACAAATTCGACCAAGCCATCATTGACTACATTCGCCGCAACTACGGTATGCAGATCGGTGAACCGACGGCTGAAAGAATCAAAAAAGAAATTGGTTCCGCTTTCGTTTCCAGCGAAGTCAGAGAATTTGAAGTTAAGGGCCGCAACTTGGCCGAAGGTGTGCCTCGTTCCTTCACGATTTCCAGCAACGAAGTGCTTGAAGCTCTGACAGAGCCTTTGAATCAGGTTGTGGGCGCTGTTAAAAAAGCACTGGAACAGACACCTCCGGAACTCGGTGCCGATATTGCCGTTCGCGGTCTGATGCTGACCGGCGGCGGTGCGCTGCTGAAAGACTTGGATCGCCTCCTGATGGAAGAAACAGGACTGCCGGTCGTCGTTGCCGACGATCCTCTGAGCTGTGTTGTCCGCGGCTGCGGCATTGCACTTGAAGGCATCGGTAAGATCGAAGATTCTATTTTCTGCTTCGGTTAATCCAACCGATCAAAAGGTATGGTCGGGCCGTCAAAACACCTGAAATTTAATGCGCCCCGCGCTTCTTCGTTCACGAGCTTCGGTTTCTTTGTCGCGATCTCGGTGTTGATGATGGTTGTCGACCATCAGATGCAGGTGATGGAGCCTGTGCGCTCAGGTTTTGCCTGGGTCTCGGACTGGATCCATAACGGCGTTTCTTCTCCGGCGCGCGGTGTCGATTTCGCAGACAGCTACCTGCGTTCTAAGTCTTCCCTTATCGCACAAAACGAAGAGCTGAAAAAGCGTCTCGCAGAAAGCGAGATGCAGCGCTACCGCATGAGCACCTTGAGCGAAGAGAATCGCGTTTTGAAAGAGATGCTCCAGCAAAAAACGCTGTACACGGCTAAAACAGGAATGTTTGAAGTTCGCCGCGCACTTTCGGACGGTTTTACACAGCGCTATCAAATTGACGGCGGATCCAATGACGGTCTTGAGGTCGGTATGCCGGTCGTAACAGAAGCCGGCCTGGCCGGTCAGCTTATTCACGTGGCTCCGAACTCCAGTCAGGTTCAGTTGATTCAGGATAAAAATCAAGAAGTTCCGGTTCTCTTTACGACTTCGCATGTTCGCGGAATTGTCCGCGGCAGCGGAGACGGCTCGACGCTGCAGAGCCGTGATCTTCCTTTTTCCGACAAGATTAAGGTCGGAGAAAAAGTCGTTACTTCCGGCCTCGACGGAATCTACCCGAAGGGAATTCCGGTCGGCGTGGTGACCAAAGTTGAGCCGGGTGACTCCGGCAGCTACATTAATGTGACCGTAGCTTCTCCCAAATCCATTGGTACGAGTGAGTATGTTCTCGTCCTTTACGTAGACACGAAGGTAGAGTTGCCTGATTTAGATGAGGAAGAAGACGCCGGCGACGGCCAAGTCAGAAGGAAGCCTAGAAGATGAGCGAATTCTCCAAGGGCTTTAAGAGCCGTCGTCCCGACAAGTCTTTTTACGACCCCGCTTTTGCGTCAGGCTGGTGGGTATACGGCACTTTGATTCTGTCTTGGTGTCTTGATCTTCTTCCCTTATCGCGCCTGCCGTATTTCCCGAGCTTTCTGATTTTGACCTTGGTCTTCTGGACGATCCATCAGCCGCAGCGAATCTATTATTGGCTGGCATTTGCTTTCGGGCTGCTGACAGACGCAGATACGGGAGCGGTGTTCGGACAGCACGCACTGACCTACTGCATGGTGGTTTTCTTTACGGAATTGATGAGTGTGCGCCTCAGCTGGTTAAGCAGCATTGCGCAGTCTATCTCCTTGATTCCTATTTTCTACATTCCTGCGATTCTTCTGACGATTGAAGCCTTCTGTTTCGGAAACGGTTTCGGACCATGGTCTATTTTTGCCCAAGGTTTGCTGAGTGTCGTGATTTGGCCGGCTTGGTGCTGGCTCCTCGCGCGCCGATGGGTTCCTAATTACAGGGCTTAATCCTCATCATGGAACGACGCAACCTCGAACTGGAGCAAAAATTTAGAAAGCAGTTCACGCGCAGATGCTGGTTTTTTCTGTTCGTGACGATCCTGCTTTATTTAATTCTCGCCAGCCGCTTTGCCTATTTGCAGATTTTCCAGTACGACGAGCTTGTGACGAAGGCCGAGGCCAACCGCAAGACGGAGACGGCCCATCCTCCGCGCCGCGGCATCATCATGGATAAAAACGGGGAAGTTTTAGCCACGAATGATCCGATTTACACCTTGGAAATCACGCCGGCCAAGACGCCTAACTTTAACCAAACAATTAAAGAGCTCCAGAAGGTTATCTCTATTTCTAAGGGAGATATCCGCAGATTCAACCGCCTTAAGGACGAGCTGCCGCGCCTGAGTCCGGTTCCGGTTAAAAGCGGTCTGACCGACGAAGAAGTTGCGAGGTTTACCGCTCAGTCTTGGCGCTTCCCGGGTGTTGAGGTGCGATCTCGCATGCATCGCTTTTATCCTGCAGGAAAGGATGCGGCACATGTCGTCGGCTACATCGGACGAATCTCTCAGCGAGATCAGACAAGACTTGAAGAGAGCGGCCGAGGAAACGATTACACGGGGACACTCAATATCGGCAAAACGGGTATTGAGCTTTCGTACGAAGACGTACTGCACGGCAAGCCCGGATTCGAGCAAATCGAGGTACGGGCTTCGATCCGATCTTTATCGATGACGCAGCCCCAAAGCGGCAACAACCTTGTGCTGACGCTGGACATGGGACTGCAGCGCGAGATCATGAAAGAGCTCGGCGATCGGCGCGGTACGGTGATTGCGATTGAACCGGCTACCGGAGACGTTCTGGCATTTGTTTCAAACCCGAGCTTCGATCCGAACCTTTTTGTCGACGGCATTGACCAGGAAACTTGGGACAGTCTTAATCAGGACGAAGACAAGCCGCTCATGAACCGTGCGCTTCGCGGAACGTATCCGATCGGATCGACGTTCAAGCCTTTCATGGCCTTGGCGGCGCTGGAAATGAAAGTTCGTGATCCCAAACGCGTGATTAACGACAACGGTCATTTCCAGCTCGGAAACCACGTGTTCCGAGACTCCACCCGGGGCCGCGGATATGGTCCGGTCGACATGCATCGGTCGATCGTTGTTTCTTCTGACGTGTATTACTACTCGCTGGCCCAGGACATGGGCATTGACCGAATCCATGATTTCATGAAGCCTTTCGGATTCGGGCAGATCACGGGCATCGACTTAGTCGGCGAGGCTCGAGGCATTCTCCCGTCCCGAGAATGGAAACAAAGACGGTTTAAGCAGCGCTGGGCGCAGGGAGACACGATTTCCATCGGCATCGGACAAGGATATAACGCCTTTACCATCCTTCAGCTTGCGCACGCTGTGGCGACACTGGCCAACGACGGCATCGTGATGAAGCCTCATTTGGTCAAGAAGATCATCAATTCCAAGACCGGTGAAGAAGAGATCGTGGCGAAGAATCCGGTCGACGTGATTCCGCTGAAGAAAGAAAACGTGAACTTTATTAAGCGGGCCATGCAGGATGTGACCCAAAAGGGAACCGGCAGAGCGATTTTTGCGGGTGCGCCTTATACGATCGGAGGCAAGACGGGTACGGCGCAGGTGCTCGGCATCAAGCAGGGCGAAACCTACAACAAAAACAAAATTAAAGAACGTCATCGCGACCACTCCTTATTTATCGCCTTTGCACCTGTTGATAAGCCCAAGATTGCGCTCGCGATTATGGTTGAAAACGGCGGTTTCGGCGCCGCAGCGGCGGCACCCTTGGCACGGAAAATTTTGGATTACTACTTGATTGAACAGAACAAGGATAAAAGCAGCACTGAAGAAGCCGGAAAAGAAAAAAGTCAGCAGACTAAGCCTCGCAATACAGCAGCAGAAAAGAAGGCGGTAAAGCCGGCAGATAAACCTCAGACGACAGCCGCGGGTACGGGAAAAGGGAAAAAAGAATGAACGCACATACACGTGAACCTTTCCACATCCGTATCCTGAAGGGATTGCTCGGGATCATCTGGTCGATTGACTGGCCTTTAATGGTGATCGTGCTGGTCTTGAGTGCGTGGGGGTTTGTGGCGCTTTACTCGGCCGGCTACAGCTTCCCGTGGCGAATTGAGGGTCAGATCCGCAACCTTGCGGCCGCAGGGGCGGCGATGATGCTTTTTGCGACGATGCCGCTCAAATGGACCAGGAACCTTGCCGTTCCGGCGTATATCGTCGGATTAGTTCTGTTAGTGGCCACGCTGCTTTTCGGCGTCAACACTAAGGGCGCAACTCGGTGGCTTGATATCGGCGTGATTCGAATCCAGCCGTCCGAGATTATGAAACTGGCGACTCCGCTGCTGATCGCCTGGTATTTCCAAATCCGACTGACGGCGCAGGAAGGCGTGCTCAAATGGTGGGACTATTTGGTTGCCTTCGTGATGCTGGCGCTTCCGGTCGCTTTAATTTTGAAGCAGCCGGACTTAGGCACCTCCATTCTTGTGCTTGCTTCCGGATTTGCGGTGATTTTCTTTGCCGGCTTGAGCTGGAAATTTTTACTGCTGCTGATTTCTGGAGTGCTTGTTGCGCTGCCCATCGTTTGGAATTCGCTCTATGACTACCAGCGCCAGCGCGTGCTCACGCTTTTGGATCCGAGCTCCGATCCGCTCGGCGCCGGATTCCATACCCTGCAGGCCATTATTGCTATCGGATCCGGAGGAATGACAGGCAAGGGCTGGATGAACGGAACCCAAGCCCATTTGGACTTCATTCCCGAGCGAACCAGTGACTTCTTATTTGCCGTATTTTCCGAAGAATTCGGATTTTTCGGAGACATCTGTCTTCTAGGCCTTTACACTCTTTTGATTATGAGAGCGCTGTATATCGCGTCCGTGGCTAACACCGTCTTTGAACGTCTCTTGGCTTGCGCGATTGCAACGATCTTCCTCATTTATTCCTTCGTGAATATGGGAATGGTGAGCGGCATTCTCCCGGTTGTGGGCGTCCCGCTGCCATTCATGAGCTATGGCGGAACGGCATTGCTGATCCTCGGAATCTGCTGCGGACTGCTGATGAAAATCTCAGCACAGCGGCGCATCAAAGTTTCTTTGTACGGCGACGATTACCGTTCCTGATTGAATAAAAACTACTGAAGAGCTCTTATGAATGTAAGAATCCTCGGGGTGTGCGCAGCTGCGCTTGTGCTTCTTGTGAGCGGCTGTAGCACGCAGAAAAACACCGGTAAATACTACGATCGAGACGGTCCTCCCAAGGAATGGGAGACCTTCGGCATGAGTCGTGCAGATGCTGTTCCGAAGGTTGAAAAACCGATCGCTGCGACCAATCGGCCTTACACGGTGATGGGAAAGAGATATGTGCCGATGACCGGTGATAAGCCGCTGACCCAAGTTGGTTACGGCTCTTGGTACGGTAAACAGTTCCACGGCAAAAAGACTTCCACGGGCGAAATCTACAACATGTACGAAATGTCCGCGGCACACACCACGATGGAGCTTCCGAGTTACGCACGAGTTACGAATCTGGAAAACGGAAAATCCGTGATTGTGCGTGTCAACGACCGTGGTCCGTTCCTGCACAGCCGTGTCATTGACCTTTCGTACGCCGCTGCGACTAAGCTGGGCTACGCGGGGAAAGGAACCGCACGCGTCAGAGTTGAACGAATCACCCGAGCGCAGATTGCTTCCGGCAAATGGAAGAAAGGGAGTCCGCTGTTAACGACGGTCCTGGCGGCAATCCCGAAGGACAGGAAGGAAACGTCTTCTCCTGTCGGAGAACGCAAAGATCCGGGCGAAGCACTGATCGAAGCTTTGGCCACGCAAAGCGGCAACTTGATGGAGAGCCCGTCTCCGGTCACTGCGGATAAGGTTGAAATTGAAAAAGCCTCCGTGCCGAGCTCGGATCGTCATCTGATTCCCGAAGGCGTATATACGGTTGCCGGCGCGGACAGCACGACGACGCTGGGGACTTTCGAAAACGAAATTCGCGAGGAAGTCATTCACTCTATTAGAGAGCAGGCTTCCGACGAGAAACAGAAGCTCAAAGGCTCCGGCATAGTTCCCAAAAGGAACTATGCCGTGCAGCTCGGCGTATTCCGTTCTGAGGCCAATGCTATTGCTCTGAAGAAGCGTTTCATCGAAACTCTCGGCGATAAAATAGGCTCCGAAGTCAGCATCCGCTCGACAAACGGCTTGTACAAAGTCGTTGCCGGTAAGTCCATGACCGAACAGCAGGCAAAATCTGCCGTGGCGATTATTCGAGATGCGTTGAACATCAAAGCGTTTACTTTGAAGGAATAAAGTTCATGCTGAAGAAAATTTATAATGAGGTGACTCGGGAGTGGGCCACTTCGGTGGAAGAAGCTCTCAAATCATTTATTAGACTCCCGGCGCTTTCGCCTGATTTTGATAAAAGATGGGAAGAAAACGGCGTTCTTCTGAAGGCTCTGGAGGATGCGCAAGCCTGGGCAGAAAAACAAGGCATCAAAGGCCTTCGCTGCGAAATTATTAAAGACAAAGGATTTACACCGTGCCTCTTTGTCGAGGTAGAGGCAACTTCGGATAAAAAATTCGAGCGTTCCGTATTCTTCTACGGGCACTTGGACAAGCAGCCGCCCAACGAGGGCTGGGATCCGGATAAAAGCGCATGGGAACCCGTCATTCAAAACGGCCGTCTCTACGGACGCGGTGCTGTTGATGACGGTTATGCCTTCTACACTTCTTTGGCTGCAGTGAAGGCCCTGCAAACGTTAGGAATTCCTCATCCGCGCTGTGTCGGGTTGTTTGAAACCTGTGAAGAGTCGTCCTCCCGCCACTACGAGTCCTATTTGAAAGAAGCCGAACAGAAGCTCGGGGATATCGGACTGGTGATCGCTTTGGACAGCTGCTGCGGCGATTACGACAGACTTTGGGTGACTTCCTCGCTCAGAGGCATGCTCGGGGGCACGATAGAAGTTCGAACCCTGAATGTCGGCGTACATTCCGGAGAGGCAAGCGGAATCGTTCCGGAGAGTTTCATGATCGTTCGCCGCCTGCTGGATCGTATTGAAGACAGCAGAACAGGAGAAATTATTCCGAAGGTTTTCCAGACGAAGATTAGTGAGGAAATTCACAAACAAAATGTCGGTGTTGCGGAGAGCTTGGGCGATCGCATTTTTGCTTCCTATCCATGGCACGGAAAAACCGAGCCGCTGACAAAAGATGCCTGCGAAGCCTTGTTAAACCGCAGCTGGCGACCGGAATTAACGGTTACGGGTGTGAACGGAATACCGTCGGTTGAGAACGCCGGCAATGTCATGCGTCCCTACACCACAGTAAAGATCGGTATGAGACTTCCCCCCGATGTGGATGCAGAAAAAGCTTCCGCTGCGCTGGAGGAAATTATCACGGCCGAACCGCCCTTTAATGCCGATGTGAAGTACGTTCCTACGGTAGCAAGCAACGGCTGGTCTGCCAAAGCGGCGGCCCCGTGGATTACGAAAGCGTTCGAGAATGCTTCCGAGGCCTATTGGGGCAACAAACCCGCCTACATGGGGCTCGGGGCTTCCATCCCTCTGGTGAAACTGTTCTCGGAGAAATGGCCTCACGCTCAATTTATGGTGTCGGGTGCTTTAGGTCCGAACTCCAATGCACACGGTCCCAACGAGTCGCTGCATATTGAGTACTGCAAGAAGCAGACGGCCTCGGTGGCATATTTGATTTCGCAGTATGAGGAGTAATCAATCAAATGAGAAGAGATGTTGTGACCCAGGTCATTGTGGAGTATCCCAGCGGCTGCGAAAACTTTGCAACCCGTCTGGAGGCCGAACGGTTTATTAACGCGAATCTGGAGGAAGAGGAGCCTGTGGCTGTCTGGGTCGAAGAAGTCAACGGCAAAAAGAAATACGATCTCCATTTTGCGGAAGAAAACGGAGAAATCCACATTGTGGATTAAGGCTTGAGTGCAAGAAAAAACGCCGGTCGTCGGCGTTTTTTCTTGCAGAGAATCTAACGGCTTCTATTCTCGATTCCAGTTGCGGGCAAATTTCCGAAGGGAACCGACAATGTAGCCTGCCTGATAGGACCGAGCCTGCAGCGCCTTGATGGCGCCCTCGATGTCAATTCTCGGGAGGCGTCCTTCGATGTAGTTCTTGATCTCATCGCGAAGCACATCTTCCGGCGGCCTTTGCTGCATCTGTGACATGACATTTAACGCCGCACGTGCTTCCGGAGGGAGTCCCTGCATGACTCTGTCTACATTTTCCTTGTTTGTCAGGCTCATATTCAGTCCGCTGCGGGAAGCGGGCAGCCCCGCTTCTTTGTCTACTATCCTAAGAACAGTTTATAAGCGGGATTGTCCGTTTCTTCAACGTAGGAATACCCGAGGTTCTTTAAGAATTCGTCAAACTGGGCGTAGTCCTCTTCAGGAACTTGAAGCCCGGCAAGAATTCGACCATAGTCGGCACCTTGATTGCGGTAATGGAACATCGAGATATTCCATTTCGATCCGGAAGAGTTAAGGAATTTAAAGAGTGCTCCCGGTCTTTCCGGGAATTCAAAACGGAAAACGCGCTCGTTGGTCGCAAGTTTTGAATGGCCCCCTACCATGTAGCGAAGGTGCATTTTAGCGAGTTCGTTTTCTGTGATATCCAATGCGGGAAGGCCCTGTTCATCAAATAATTTTTTGATTTCGAGCGCTTCGCTTCGATGCTCTGTCTGAATACCGACAAAGATTTGGGCGTCGGTTGCGTCAGAAATACGGTAGTTGAACTCCGTGACGTTGCGGCTGCCTAAGAGCGAAATAAGCGAGCGGAAAGAATTCTTCTTTTCAGGGATCGTGACAGCAAAAAGCACTTCGCGGTGTTCACCGAGCTCAGCGCGTTCTGCAACGAAACGCAGGCGGTCAAAGTTCATATTGGCGCCGGAGAGAACCCCGACGAAAGTCTGGTTTTTGCAGCCGTTCTGCTTGATGTAGTGTTTAATGCCTGCGACAGAAAGGGCGCCGGCAGGTTCAAGAATGCTTCTCGTATCCTGGAAGACGTCCTTGATCGCGGCACAGACTTCGTCGGTGTCCACGAGCACGATACCGTCTACGAAATTCTTGCAAAGCTCATAGGTCTCCTTGCCGACGAGTTTGACCGCCGTGCCGTCGGAGAAGAGACCGACATCAGGAACTAAAGTTCTTTCTCCGTTTTTAAGGGACTGGTTCATACTGTCCGAGTCATATGTTTGGACGCCGAAGACCTTGATATTCGGGTAGAGCGCTTTAACGTAAACGGCGACGCCGGCAAGCAGTCCGCCGCCTCCGACGGGAACGAAGATCGCGTCAATATTGCCGTTGGCGTTTTGAGCCTGACGAATAATTTCCATTCCGACGGTGCCTTGGCCGGCAATCACATCCGGATCATCGAAGGGCGGTACGGGAGTCAAGCCTTCTTTTGCCTGAAGTTCTTCTGCGTAAGCAGCTGCGTCGCTAAAGGACTCGCCGAAGAGAACGACTTCGCCGCCTAATCTGCGGACCGTGTTGATTTTGAGGGCCGGCGCCGTAATCGGCATGACAATGACAGCTCTGCAACCGAGTTTGCTGGCGGCAAGGGCGACGCCCTGGGCGTGGTTGCCGGCACTGGCGGCAATGACGCCGCGTGCGCGCTGTTCCGGCGTGAGATTTGCCATCTTGTTGTAAGCGCCTCTCAGCTTGAAGCTAAAGACGCTCTGGAGGTCTTCGCGTTTTAAAAGGATTTTGTTTTCGGTGCGGGCTGAAAGGAGCTTTGCCTGCTGCAGCGGTGTTTCCTTGGCCACATCGTAAACATGGGCTTTGAGGATTCGTCGAAGATATTCTTGCTCTAACATGTCGACTGGGATATGAAAAGTGGTTGAAGATTACTTAAACATACCACCTCAACCCATTGAATTTGAAAAAGACGAGTTAGGTTTATTACTTGGATGAAAAAATCTTGCACAATGTAGATTCTGATAACCAGCCGTAAGCCGATACCAACGAAGAACCATGGCCGAAAAGATTGAACTGCAAAATCGTTTAAGAGAGATTCCTTATAACTACACCTCGTTTGCGGATAAGGATATTGTGACGCGGCTGCTTGGCAAAGAGGCCTGGCAGCTGTTAAACGAACTTCGCGTGTCGGGAAAGCCGGGACGATCCGCTCGAATGCTTTACGAAGTTCTGGGTGACGTTTGGGTCATCCAAAGAAATCCTTACCTTCAGGAAGACATGCTGTTTAACAAGAAACGTCGTGATCTTCTGATTGAGGCGCTTTATCACCGAATTAATTCGATTCGCGAGCAGCTTCCTACGCTTGATGAGGTCTCAGCGGGTAAGATCGCAGCCCTTATGGAGACTGCGCTGGTGATGATTGAAAAATTCAAGGGCTCCTTTGAGCGTTCCTGGGATCTTCGCCGACTGGTTATGAAGAAGCTGAAGAAACACACTCGCGCAGACAATATTCGTTTCGACGGCTTTTCAAGGGCCAGTCATGTAACGGATGCAACGGACTGGCGCGTGGAATATCCTTTTGTGGTCATTTATCCGGACTCCGAAGACGAAGTGCCGGGCATTGTCAAAGCGCTGATTGATCTTGATTTTGTCATTATTCCCCGCGGAGGCGGTACCGGTTACACCGGCGGCGCAGTGCCTCTGCATTCTCGCTCTGCTGTTATTAATACCGAAAAACTGAACCGCATTTCGGATGTAGAAATGCGCAAACTCGAAGGCCTCGATAAAGAAGTGGCGACGATTCAGGCCGGCGCCGGCTCCGTGAATAAGAAAGTTGCAGAGAAGGCCGCGTCCGAAGGCTGGGTTTTCTCGGTTGATCCGAACTCCAACTATGCCTGTACGATCGGCGGAAACATCGCGGAAAACGCCGGTGGCAAGAAGGCCGTCCTTTGGGGTACAACAGTTGACAACGTGTACTGGTATCGAATGGTTGATCCCGATGGAAACTGGCTGGAAGTGACACGCGTAAACCACAATCTCGGCAAGATTCACCTGCAGGAAGATGTGGTATTCGAAGCGGTGTGGAAACAAGGAAACAAGTCTCCGGAGAAGGCGCCGATCATCCGCAAAAAGACATTCCGTCTCAAAGGACCGAAGTTTAGGACGCCGGGCTTGGGCAAGGATGTAACGAACAAGTATTTAGGCGGTCTGCCCGGTCTGCAGAAGGAAGGCTGTGACGGCATTATTACCTCGGCCCGCTTCATTCTTCACAAGATGCCGGCCTGCACTCAGACCGTCTGTCTGGAGTTTTACGGTGCCGCCGGCAACGCCGGTCCGGCGATCTATCAAATCTCTCAGCTCTTCGACTCGCATCCTGAAGGCGTCATGCTTGCCGGCTTGGAACACCTTGATGACCGTTATCTGCATGCGATTAATTACGCGCCGAAGAGCGGCCGCGGGATTTATCCGAAGATGGTGATTGTCGGAGACATCATCGGCAACGATGACGCGACGATTTCCAAATACGTCGAGGAAGTTAAGAAAATCGCGATTGCCGGCAACGGCGATACCTTTGTGGCGAAGACGCCCGAAGCCCGCCATCAGTACTGGGCCGAGCGCTCTAAGACATCGGCGATCTCAAAGCACACTAACGCCTTCAAACTTAACGAAGACGTCGTGATCCCGCTGGATAAGATCGGCGAGTATACGGACGCCTGCGAACTTTTCAATATTTGCTGTTCCATTCGCAACAAGCTGGAAATGCTCAATGCGGTCGCCACGTATTTAGGCGGTCCGATCAAGCTCGGCAAACTTGCCGTTTCGTCCGAAGGCTACACCGAGAAAGAACTTTTGGCCCAAAAACTTCCGCTTGCCATGGCGCTGCTACGAAAAGTTCATGACGAATGGGAGTACGTCCTCAATCACCTTCACACACCGGCAAAAGAGGCGCTCGAAGCACTTGAGCAGCTCGGTCGCCGCTGTGAGGCGGAGCTGCCGGAGAATCTTGATGATTTAACGCTCCTGGATCTGGTCCAAAACCATTACTTGCGGATCTCCTGGAAGAAAGAAGTCCTTCGAGAACTCAACGATATCTACGCAGGCGATGCCTTTGAAGCAGTAAGAAGTGAGATCGTAAAGATTCACGATCGCGTGCTGAGAGGCCGAGTCTTTATTGCCCTTCATATGCACGCCGGCGACGGTAATGTGCATACCAATATTCCGGTGAACTCCGATAACGTGGAGATGATTAAGACCGCCAATGACGGCGTGGCCTATGTCATGGAAGTCGCTAAAAAGTTAGGCGGCGCGATTTCCGGCGAGCACGGTATCGGTATGACGAAGATTTCGTTTGTCGAACCGGGGCAGTTTGATGAGTTCTACAAATATCTGGATGAGGTTGATCCACACGGTCGATTCAACCGAGGGAAGCTGCGTCCGGAGGCGAATCTGTCGATTGCCTACACACCCAGCTTCAATCTGTTAGGGCATGAATCTTTGATCATGCAGAAGAGTGAGGCCAAGCAGATTGCCGACGAAATTAAGACCTGCCTTCGCTGCGGCAAATGCAAACCTGTCTGCACGACGCATGTCCCGAATGCCAATCTGCTGTACTCGCCGAGAAATAAGGTCATCGCGACATCACTCCTGCTGGAAGCATTCCTGTACGAAGAGCAAACGCGCCGCGGTGTTTCGCTGAAGCATTTCACCGAGTTCGGAGACGTTTCCGACCACTGCACGATCTGCCAGAAATGCCAAAAACCATGCCCCGTGAAGATTGATTTCGGACATGTCACCATGCTGATGAGAGATATGCTGCACGGTCAAGGCAAAGAACGTTTTGATCCGGCGAAAGCGGCCGGACTGAAGTTCCTCGAGCTGGAGAATCCTCTGGCCGTTCGTGCTATGCGCAAAGGCATGGTGGAATACGGCTTTAAGGCACAGCGAATCGCAGCAGACGCTCTGAAATTCACAGCAGCCAAGAGCCTGAAGCATCCCGGATTCAGTACCGGATGTCCGACTCTGCGTGAAGAAGTTATCCATTTAGTGAACCGAAAGCTCCCTGAAGACAAAGTTCATACCACGGCGCGCCGTCTGCTCGACATTGAAGAGTCTACTTACATCCCGGTGATCAAGAACAAGGAGATTGTCAGTCCCAAGTCCGGAAGGGAGTCCGTGTTCTATTTCCCCGGCTGCGGTAATGAAAAGCTCTTTAGTCAGGTCTCGATTGCAGTATTGGGAATGCTTTATGACATGGGCGTGCAGATCGTCCTTCCGCCGGGTTACCGCTGCTGCGGCCACCCGCAGAAGGGCAACGGATTGAGTAAAAAAGGCGACGATATCGTGACGCGCAATCGCGTGCTCTTCCACCGTGTTGCCAATACGCTCAACTATGCGGACATCTCCACGGTTCTGGTGAGCTGCGGCACCTGCCTGCATCAGCTGAAGGAATACAACTTTGAATCCATTTTCCCGGGCTGCCGAGTGATGGATATTCATGACTATCTGGCCGAAAAAGGGATTAGCGTGAACGGCGCCTACAACACCCGCTACATTTACCACGACCCGTGCCATACGCCGCTGAAAGAAGGGGTTCCCATCGAGACAGTCAACCGCCTGATACATCCTAAGGACGGATCTAAGGTGCAATTGTCCGAAAGATGCTGCGGAGAAAGCGGCACGTTTGCGGTTTCTCGTCCGGATATCGCAAGCCAAGTGAGAACAGCTAAAGAGCTGAGTCTGAACCAAGCCGCGGACAAGCTGAAGACAGATCGCTTCTCAGGCAAGATCAAGGTGCTGACGGCCTGCCCAGGCTGTCTGCAGGGTATGAACCGTTACTCAGAGGCGACACATACAACCGCTGAGTTTCTTGTGGTCGAAATGATGAGATCGAAGTACGGTGACAATTGGCTTTACGAGACGGTGAATAAGCTGAAAGACGGCGGAATTGAAAAGGTATTGTTATGACGCAAAACTGCCCCCTTTGTGCTCCTGAGGAGGAGCACGTCATTGTCGCAAACGATAAATTTCGCATTATTCGCGTGAAGGATCCTGAGTTTCCGGGCTACTTCCGGCTGATTTGGCAGGATCACGTAAAGGAAGTTTCCGATCTGGATCTCGAGGCCCGGCTGATTATGTGGGATGCTCTGACGCGCTTGGAGAAGGCCATTATCGAGGCGATCCGTCCCGAGAAGGTCAATTGGGCGCAGTTCGGAACGATGGTACCGCATCTGCACTGGCACCTGATTCCGCGGTTCAAAGATGATGCCGCTTATCCGGACAGCTACTGGAGTCCCCGCAAGAGAAAAACCGACCTCAAAGTCCTGGCAGAGCGCGAGCAGGACGCTCTGAGGTGCGAAGCGCTCATTAAAGAGAGGTTTGCTTAAGTTCGAGGCGTTTTCTTTCCAGGGCGGCGAGAATGTTTTGCGGCACAAATCCGCTGACGTCTCCGCCCATCATGGCAATCTCTCGGACGAATGTTCCGCTGATGAACTGGAATTGTTCCGCCGGTGTAAGGAAGATCGTTTCAACTTCCGGCATGAGTTTTTGGTTCATTCCGGCCATCTGGAATTCATACTCAAAATCCGTGGTAGCGCGCAGACCCTTCACGATAACATCGACGTCGCTGCGCTGATTGAAATAATCCGCAAGCAGCCCGTCGAAGCTCGCTATCTCGACATTCGGGATATCCTTAGTGGTTTCTTTAAGGAACTCGCAGCGCTCCTTCATGCTGAAGCTGTAGGTCTTGAGCGGATTTATCAGCACCACGACGACCAGCTTGTCGAACATCTTGGAAGCACGCTGGATTATATCGAGATGTCCGTTAGTCACCGGGTCGAAGCTGCCTGGGTATATCGCTGTTTTCATGCTTCCGGCTCCTTTCCGGAGTCCTCGTCATCGGTCTGCTTCGGGCGGTAGATAGTCACCGACGTGCGGGAATGCCGCAGCACCTTTACTATCTCATATCTCCCGATATCATGCGGGAGCACGCATTCCTTCTCGTGCTCGCAGATTATAACTCCGTTCTCCGACATCTTTTCAACAAGGTGCGGAAGCGCCTTCTGAATTATCTTGTAGTTGTAGGGCGGATCGAGTATCGCTATGTCGAACACCGCCCGGGTGCTTTTCAGGAACGCCGAAAACGGCATGTTCACTACCCGCGCGTTCGCCTCCAGCCCGGTGGACTTCAAATTCTCGCGCACCGCCTTGATGGAAACCGCCGCGCTGTCGATAAAGTACGCTTCCTTCGCGCCGCGGCTGAGCGCCTCTATTCCAAGCTGCCCGCTTCCTGCGAACAGGTCGAGCACTGTTCTTCC
>OGOW01002334.1_pt1 | contig 15224 bp, 7 predicted proteins | sample 1552781 | NCBI WGS metagenome assembly OGOW01 (sample SAMEA2580145, study PRJEB22360) | human gut metagenome | biome: human gut; feature: human-associated habitat; material: faeces | place: Denmark | collected 2008/2010
ATAGAAAATCCGTCGATTTTACATACACTTCCTCTTTTCAGGTAGTAAATGCCATCTGATGCCTTCATTGTATTTTCTGCTGTTAGGCTGCATCCGCTCTTTTGAAAAAGTAATTCATTTTCACTATCACTAATCTTAGGAAGTCTTTTTAATACATCATAATCTTCATGATTACCATCAATAAAGAAAACAGGATATGGCAGCTTCTTTATATATTCTGGCAGTTTCATCTCCTCTTCTGGCTTTGTGTCTTTGCGATTATCTGTGAAATCGCCGCAAATAAAAAGTGCACGAATACCAGTAAGCTTTTTTAGTCCTGTCTCCATAATCTTTTGCCGTTCTGCATTGGATGGAAAATGCACGTCGCTGATTACTGCTATCATCTTGTTTCCTCCTTTATAAAGTAAAAAGCGGGAGCCGTGTAAGCCCCCGCTTTCTGTATTGCGTATTCGCTTATGTTGTTACAATTTATTCTGCAGCAGCCATTTCTTCATCATACAGAGCAGCTCTTCCCTCGATAATATCAGTCAGACCTGCATTGTCCATATCACTCTTTAACTGAGCCTCTAAGGAATCAAACTCATCTGGCTTGCAGCTGATCAGTCTGTATACATACTCGATCAGATCAGAACGGATCTGAGTACCATACTCGTTCTCTGCCTCAGCATTGATAGAGAATACTGGATAACGATACTTGCCAATTGCAACTGTCTCATAGAAGTTCTCATACCACTCCTTGGAGTCGATCGGATCCTTACCCATAGCACTCTCAACAATACCAGCCTCATCATCCATGAATGCGAAATGCTTGTTTACGATGTTGTAATCATCAAGTGTTCCCTTGTAGCCCATAGTACTTAACTCATCAGCAGTAAATGCAACCGGAACACCATTCTTGCTAACCTCATGCTCTGGTGTGTAAGCTACGTTCTCTGCATTGGTCGGATCTGCTAACCAGTTCAGATAAGTCATGCATGCCTCAACCTTATCCTCGCTTGCTGCCGGAACCATGATCCACATACCATACATCTGCTCGTATACGTTACGAATATCTCCGTTCTCCTGAGTGAAACACTCAACTGGAACGAAAGTGGACTTGTCAAGGTCATTGTTTAAGGTATGGATATTCTCCCACTGAGTAGAGTTATCATCCAAGAAGAATGCAACCTTACCAGCTGCGATGTTTGACTTATGTACGGACTCATCTGTATCAGTAGCAAAATCCTGAACGATAATGCCATCGTTGTACAGTTGGTTCATCTCTCTAATACCATCTAATGCGCCGTCATGAGCTACGATATAATTCTCGCTGTAGGTAAACTCATCCTTCTCATCCTCGAAGGTTACATAGGAACCAACAAAGTTCAGATACATCTTCTCTGTATCCTGACGTCCGCCCATGCTCCACGGAATCATATCCGGATACTTCTCATGAATTGCATACAGATCATCAATCAGCTCCTGCTTTGTAGTCGGAACCTCAAGTCCCATCTCATCGAGGATATCCTTGCGGATGTAAGCGGTATGACGCGGATTCTCAGTTCCTCTCTTTGACAGGATTGCGTACTGTGATCCATCATACAGACCCATGTTCTGGATATCACCAGACTGCTCCTGAATAGTAGTTCCGATATTCTCGTAAGCGTCAGTCAGATCAGCCAGACCACCCAGATTTGCGTAGTTTAAGAATACGTTCTGGTCATAAGAGAAAATGATATCAGGTGCATTTCCACCAGTCATCATAGTTGTCAGAACATCCTCACTGGTAGATCTTGGAACAGCTACGAACTCAACCTGCAGACCCAGATCTGCAACCTGCTCGTTGATCCACTCGCTCATCTTGTTCTCCTCAACAGTCATACCCTGCGGAGCATCTCCACGGTCCCAAACCATAACACGAATTGTAGTGGTTTCGTCTGCCATTGCCGGAATCACGCCCATGCTTGTTACTGCCATTGCTGCTGTAAGAGCTACTGCAGCTGATTTTCTCATCTTTCTCATTGTAAACTCCTCCTAAAAGATTTTTTATGATGTCACTGCCCGTCTGGCTTTAGCCAGACAGCGCAGACACTCACTTTGAAAAAATATTGTGTAAAATCAACCCTTTACTGCACCCAGCATAATACCCTGAGTGAAGAATCTCTGGATGAATGGATATACAACTAACATTGGAGTCATGGACAGCGTAATACTTGCTGCCTTAATATTCTCTGCTACAAGCTGTGTTGTTCCACTCTCCTCAGACTGAACATTTACAGCCTCTATCATCTGCTTTAATGCCATCTGAACAGTGTGAAGACCTGTCTTTTGTACATAGTACAGCTGATCATCAATACCATTCCAACGACCTACTGCGTAGAACAGACAAAGAGTTGCGATAGTCGGTACACAAAGCGGAATTGCGATACGGTACATAATCTTGAACTCACCGCATCCATCAATACGTGCTGCCTCATACAAGGAATCATCAATACTTGCAAATGCAGTACGCATGATGATCATGTTGTAAACACTAAGTGCACCAGGAATGATCAATGCCCATACAGTATCAATCATGCCGAAAGATTTGATATTTAAGTAGTTCGGAATTGTACCAAGGTTTAAATACATGGTGATAACGCAGAACAGATTGACAATCTTTGAACCCTTTAAACCCTTTCTTGAAAGCGGGTATGCCAGAAGGATAGTCATAATCATATCAACTGCAGTTACAACTGCCATAAGAATAATGGAATATCCGAAAGAGCTTACGAATGTACCACTCTTTAATGCCTTTGCATAAGCATCTACATTAAATCCAATCGGGAAGATAAATACCTGTCCCTTGTTGATTGCATCTCTACCAGAGAACGAAATGGAAATTACACGAAGTACCGGGATAATTGCAATCACACTGATTAAGATAAAAAAGATTACCCAGAACGTCTGAAAGCGGCGATCTTCTTTTGTTTTTAATCCGTCCATTACATGACACCTCCCTGTCCCATTTTCTTAGCGATCTTATCAAAAATAATTACCATAGCGATACCGATTACAGACTGGAACAGACCAACTGCTGTTGCGTAGTCAAAACGTCCCTTACCGATACCAACTTCGTATACATATACACTAAGTACATTTGATGCATCCTTTACAAGCATGTTGCTCATCATGTAAGGACGGTCGAATGCGATGTTGATGACTTTACCAAGCTGCATAATAAGCAGTGTGGAAATGGTCGGCATAATCTGAGGAATTGTTACATACCAGATACGCTGTAATCTTGTTGCACCATCAAGGTAAGCTGCCTCACTCTGTGACGGGTCAGTTCCCATAAGTGCTGCCAAATAAATGATCAGTGAATAACCAGCTGACTGCCAGATACCCATTACCCAGTAAATAATTCTCCACCAAATTGTATTTGTTAAGAACGGTACTGTTGGTAAACCAAATACGCCAAGTACACCATTTAACAGACCATTTCCTGAGAACAGCTGAGTACTGATACCTGCGATAATAACCCAAGAAAGGAAGTTTGGCAGATACAAAACGATCTGAGTCATCTTGCGGACGCCCGTACTTCTTAACTCATTTAAAAACAGTGCCAAAAAAATCGGGAATGGAAATCCGATAATCAAATCACCGATATTTAAAATCAATGTATTCTTTACTGCAAACCAGAACTCACTTGATCCGAATGCCTCCTTGAAATATTTAAAACCAACCCACGGAGACTCCCAAATTCCTTTGAAAATGTTATACTTTTTAAATGCAACAACGATGTACAGCATCGGCTTATATTTGAAACAAATCAGCCAGATAATCGGTATCAACATCATCACATACAGCTGCCAGGTATTTCTCAGGTATGTTTTCCAATTAACCTTTTTCTTTGCCACACCCGGCGTTTTTTTGTTTGCCATGTCCGCAGTCCTCCTTTTTTTTATTGTTTCTTTAGAAACTTTTCATATCTGATGTGTTGATTATAGCAAAATTGCACACCCAAAAGCTATGCGTATTTGGTCGGTTTCTTCGGAAAAACATTGCATTTTTTGCTCTTTCATTGTGTCTTTTCCACACTTTTTCAGAAGAAACCTTTTTTTCTTACTGCACTTTTATATTTATACCAACAAAAATGTCTTGATCTCAAACGGTCTGATCTCAAATTTTGCTCTCTGTCCGTCAAACACAACTTCTCTTTCTTTTTGTTCCATCATATCACATTCATAGATGTATTTCGGGCAAAGGCCCTCTAAATTCCATTCCACATTTGTGCGGATACCGCTTGACTCATACATACGAACAATCAGTCCACTTTCATCTTCCGCACGTTTTACTGATGTTACAATAACATTTGGTGATGACACTTCACACATTGTATATCTGGCTGAAGATTTTTCCTCTGTCAAAAGCGATGGCTTATAAACAGAAAGAATCGGCTTTTCATTAAGCTTTCCTGCCTCGTGTACCACATTTGCCTCTCTCCAGTCACCCATATGCGGCATCAGGGCATATGTAAGTTCATGAAGTCCCTTATCAGCATCTGGGAATGGGAAGACACCTGATGTAAGAAGCGTCAGACTAACAAAGCTGTCCTCAATAGAATGACCATATCTTCCATCATTTAACAAAGCCACACCAAAGCCTGGCTCAGACAGATCCACAAAGCGATGTGCACACATCTCAAACTGGGCACGCTGCCAGCTTGTATTTCTATGTGTTGGACGCTCCATCACACCATATGGAATCTCGCATGCTGCTGTTCTTGTCATTACATCAAAATGAAACTCTGCTTTTACAAGCTGCTGCTGTTCTTTCCAGTCAATCTTTGTCTTAAAATCAATGCGTCTTGTGTGTGCAAAGAATACAATATCCTGCTCAATAACTGAAGACTCATAAGAAAGCTCTGTGTGAAGCACAGCGCAGATTTCTCCTGTCTCAGTCATCATGCAAGGCTTTTTCGCAAGAGTCTTCCAATGCTTTCTTGAATAATATGACTCCACATTCCAAGCATCATAATCCTTAGGAATATCTTCATAAACAACAATCTCGTTTCCTACAGTACCTGCTTCTAAAACTTCACGCTTTGCCTCTTTATCATAAAGAGAGGTAAGTTCGCCAAGCTCATTCCAGGAAACAATATACCAAGGTGTCTCAAGTGTATTTTCATCACGTAAAACAAAATATTCTTTCTTTGCCTTTTTGTCTAAGCTTTCTTTCTCTGCAGATAATTCCATATATAAGCTGCCCTTTGCAGGAAGTGTAGCTGTGACAAGCATTTTGCCATCTTTAAGGCACTGCGCGGCTGTCACATTAGTAAGAGAACAGCCCTTGTCGATACCGCATTCCTGCTGCTTCTTTTTATCAAGCTCAATCACCTGCTCTGCTGCAAAGCCAAGTGGATTCCATGCACAGATTCCGTTTTTTTGCTCGCTATTATTACTGCTCAGGCTTTCTAATGCCTCACTGATTATTTCTTCATCCATTGCCTTAATCTTTGCATAGTCAATATCTGACTGCTCATAGACTTCATCAATTGCAGATCCCGGCAAAATATCATGAAACTGATTTAACAACAGAAGCTTCCATGCCTTATCAAGCGTCTCTTTTGGATATGCATTCTTGTTTGCATTCTCATTTTTCTTATTCATCCACCACAAAAGTGATGCAAGCCACTCTGCCTGCTGATTTTTATACTCACATATACGGTTATTCTTTTTATTCTCTGCAATTGAACTAAATGTACCACGATGATACTCAAGATACAGATCACCGTACCATGTGTTTAACTTTTTATTCTGTAAATTTTTATCAAGTACCTGTAAGTACTCTTTTAGTCCAGACAGCTTTACCTTAGGAACTCCCGGTATGCCGTAAGACAAACGCTTACTTTCCTCAAGCATTCCTTCTGTCGGGCCGCCGCCTCCATCACCATAACCATAAATTGTAAGAACAGCATCATTTAGCTCTTTATTTCTGTAATTCTGCCATGTTCCCATTGTCTGGCTGGCATTCTGTCTGCCATTGTATGTAACCTCGCGAACTGGCTTTTCAAAACGCTCCGGGTATGCTTCGTAATTCTTTGTTGTGATATAAAGGCCTGTTACGCGGCTTCCGTCAATTCCTTCCCAAAGAAATGTATCATCTGGCTGCTGATCGGCATCATTCCAGCCCATCTTTGTTGTCAGGAAGTAGCGAATACCGCTTTTCTTCATGATCTGCGGCAATGCACCTAAAAAGCCAAATGCATCAGGCAGCCACAATATCTCCTGCTCTTTAATGCCAAACTCTTCATTGAAAAATTTCTTTCCATATAAAATCTGACGAATAAGTGACTCACCGCTAGTTAAATTGCTGTCAGACTCCAGCCACATAGCACCGTCTGCCTCCCAGCGTCCTTCCTTTACGCGTTCCTTTACCTGCTCAAAAACCTCCGGTGCTTCTTCTTTTACATACTCATAAAGCTGAGGCTGGCTTAAAAAGAAACGATACTCTGGATAACGCTTCATCAAATAAAGCACTGTTGAAAAGCTTCTTACAGCCTTTTCTCTTGTTTGGCGAAGCGGCCATTTCCATGCCACATCAATATGCGTATGACCAAGTGCATAAACAGTTGGGCTGTCAATCTCCCATTCCTTTTCATATAAATTTTCCTTAAGCCATTCACTTGCTGCTATAAGTGATGCACGATACTTATCACTTTTCTTAACACGAAGATCTAATAAATCACCTGCCTGATTTAAAAGCTCCAGAAGCTTTCTTCTTTTTTCTTCTTCCGGGCGCATTTGCTTTGCTGCCTCAAGCGGAAGCTTCATATCATAATAAAGTGCCTCTGCCTCCTGTTCCTTCGCGAATACCTTAAGATATAAAAAATTACTCTTTCCTGGACTGTTGACATATGCATATAATCGAATATCATATATCTTTCCTGGCTCTGCACAATCACTTAATATTACTTCATGATGATTAAGATCCATGGCACACGTAAGCACTCCATTTACATAAACCATAATCTGTGGATTATCAGTATTCCATATATCATCTGCGCCAGTGTCAAGCGAAAAGCCAATAATGCGTCCCTTCATCTCTTCTGCAATTGTCACAGAAAAAGCAAAAATCCCATGGTAATCCGGACCGCCCCACGTATCTGCGCATGAAAAAACTGGCCAGTTACTGCAATCCTCCAATACGAATTGTCTCTTCGCATAGCCTCTTGTATGTACTGCATCCAGATTTGGCGCTACACCATATTTTTTATTCTCATCCTCTTCGCAATCTGTAGTCGTATCATTGCAATTGAGCTCATCTGCCATCAGATCCAAAAAACGCACCTGCGGGATTGTTTCAAGCACAGTACGGCGCTCGCTGTTTAAGCGATTCACATACGCCTCCACACGATTCATATAGTCAAGTGATCTCATTTTTCCTCCTAATGAAAATCAGGGTCAGATTTTTACCCTAATTTTCAGATTTTTATTTAAAACTCATGCAAATAATATTGGGTTTGAAATTGCAAGATTATTTTCTCCTCCATCTGCCACAAACAAAGCCCATGACGCACCACCAAAATCAAACTCATCTGTCACTATGTCATACGCAAAGCCACCCTCTAGACTGCCTGATTCTGTGCAAATTTCAACCTTCTTATCAACACCTGTATACATCCACAGATGATTGATTGGCTTCTTTGAAAATACATGAACTGACAGTTTACCTGTATTATCTTTAAGCGTTGCTGTATCACCATAAGAAACACCATTTATCTCTGCCGTAATAAGCGGACCATTGCTTATAAAACTATGTCCCTCACGGATAGCCTGAAGAATTTCCTGCGGCTGATTTTTTCCATTTGTATACACATAATTATGGATTGTAGACGGTGTGTTAGACTGCTCCACCCACGATAAAAGACGCGGCCATACCTTCTTGTACAGCCAAGTCAGATAGGCAACATTCTCATTCATCTGCACTGGATAAATCTCTGGGTGTTTCATCACAATATCCATCAGCCAATCTAACCACTCCGTCATGCCAAAATAATCGTCACCATAAATGTTGTGTGTATCACTTCCTGTTGTAGCAGTCAGGCGCTTTCCCTCATCTAAAAGAGACAGCCACTTTTTGAATGCCTTAGCATTGATTGTGCCAGCTGCAAATGGAGTCGCGCCGTTCCAGATCTCAATAGATTCAAAAATCTCAACCATATCCCAGAACTCGCTGTTGTAGCGGGTGGAAAAGCTTACATCAAACGGATGATTAACCTGCGGCAAACCATCTTTTTTTCGAATCTCATTGCAAATGCGGATAAATTCATTGCGAAGATTCTCCGTTGTGCGCTCTTTTCCATTTGGAATCTCATAGATCACATCATCATCCACACCAAGCTGCAGCACATGACCATTAGAGGTTGAAATTTCCTTTGAGATAATAGGTGTAAAGTTATTATTTTGTCTTTGCCATTCTTCATGGTTAAGCACGTTATGATGGTCGCTGAGCGCACCAAACTGCATTCCAAGAGACTTCATGGAACGGCACACCTGATCTGGAGTCTCTATTACAGGATCTGTTCCGCCATATGCCGGACTGCTGTATATACTATGATGATGAAGATCACCTGCTGTCCATCCATGATCAGTTAAATGCGCTATACGCGCCAATCTTGCCTTAATTGTTGTCACTTTATCCTTTGTTATTTCAAATGGTACAAATATAGTACTGTACTCTGGCCCGCATGTCACCTCTGCCTCATAGCTTCCACACGGCAGCTTCACAGACAATGTGCCGTCCTCCTCGGTCACTAAACGGCGAAGGGAAAAACGAGTGCGAATCTTATGCTCTTTATTATCCCAAATTTTTACCTGTGCCACAATCGGGTTATCATTTTCTGCTGCCTGCAGCTTCATAATACCAAATTCACTGCCTGATGCCTGCAGATTATAATAATACCCTGCCTGCGCTGCACATCTTTGAAGAAACTGCATTGTATTGATCAGTTCCTCTCGATTTAATTTTTCAAGAAGTGTCTGATTTTCTTCTGATTCTATTGTTGTCTCCATTTCCTTTAAGAGCTCAATCAGCTTATCAAATTTCATTGTTTTTCTGCTTCCTTTTTATTTAAATTGATACTTAATAATTGCTTTGCTGCAATACATTTAATCGCAATTCAACTATTCAATTACAATTGCTTCTAACTCTGGTCTTGCTGCTTCTCCTTTAAAGCCTTCAATTACAAGATCTGCACAATCCTGCGCATGGATTGCCTCTCCAAAGCAAGCTCGCTCTTCGCCCTCGAAAACAACACGGCTATTTCGTATAGTCACGCCATCTGCTCTTCTCATATAGAAGCCGGCGCTTGGAATCTCTTCAATCTTCTGTCCAAAGCCTGGTCTTAAATCATAAAGACCCTTTGGCCATTTGCTCTTTGAATGAATCTTTACCTTGACATCTTCAAACAGCACATCCTCAATATGGTTTCCATCACTTCCTGATAAAAATACACCATTCTCTGAGTCGCAGGTGATATTGCGGAATGTAATTCCTGAAATATGGCCAGACTGCTTCTCTGGCACACGATTATGTGTTGTTATGCTGATTGGCTCACCGCAGCCCCACCAGCAATCTGCGAAACGGCGTGTCTCGATGATGATATTTGAAAACATTGCATTTTTTACATGACCGCCATCGCGAATCTGAATAGAAATTCCACGATTGCTGCCGCTGATAATACAATTATTTACTGTCAGATTTTCAAAATTGCCAGTTCCTTCTGTTCCGATCTTTAATGCTGCAGAAGTGGAAATTAATGTACAATCACTGATCAGCACATTTTTTGTCGGACCATATTCCATGTTTCCCGCAGAACTCTTCAGACAAATACAATCATCACCACACTCAATATGGCAGCCTATAATGCGTACATTTGTGCTATGGTCTGGATCAATACCATCAGAGTTTGCAACATTCAAATCATTTAAAATGCGAATGCGGTCAATCAATACATCATCACAGCCTGCTGTGTGCAAAGTCCAGAAAGAAACATTTCTGATAATAATATTTGTAAAATTGATATGATTACAATGTTCTACATAGATGACAGTCGGGCGCGGATAAAAATCGCCTGTAACGTAGTACTGGCTTACCTGCTTTACAAATGCAAATGCATTTCCGTCAATAACGCCATCTCCTGTGATTGCCATATGGTCGGCATCCTTCGCATAAATAAAAGCATATGACGGCTTTAATGTTACTGGTGTTCCCTCAATCTTTACACCGTTATCCTTCTGACCCTCATTTGGATGAAAATAAGTTGTCAGATCGCTATGCGCCTTTAATATGCTTCCTCTCTCTAAATGAAGATCTACATATGGCTTTATAATAATGGAGCTTGAATAATATGTTCTTCCGCTTCTAAGCACAACCTGACCACCACCGGCGGCACTGCATTCGTCAATTGCTTTCTGGATAGCGGCAGCGTCATTTGTCACACCGTCTGCCTTTGCACCATATTCTAATACGTCGTAAATCATCAAATCTTTCTCCTTTTTTTCTGCATATATAGTAAAAGGGCAAGGGCATTAAAACCCTTGCCCTCAAACTTTTTATTCGGCTGAAAGCTGAGTCAGCTCTCCAGTTTGCAGGTTATAACAATACGTTTTGATTCCTTCATTAGAATCTGCTGAATTATTTTCTGCACTCGTTTTTATATTTGCAGTGTTCTTTGCAGTCAAAATAATATAATTTTCCATGGCATGCTCCACTGAGACAAGCTCTAGTGAATCATCCGGCTCATAAATAGTTTGAAGTTCACTTCCATTTGGACGAACCTTTGCAAGCTTTCCATCATACAGACCATAGACCCAATTTCCATTTCCACAAAGACCAGATGGGTCTGAGACTCCATCAAAGTCAAGCAAAACAATCGTGCCTACATCTAAGTTGCAGCTGTACATAAGCTCTGTCTTTGTATCATAATAAATAAGATACGGTCCCATAACCTGTGCCCAAGCCACATCATTGCCATCATCAATGCCTAGTTCAAGACGCTGAATAGCTGTATGCTGATAATCGCTTCTTGTTATGTCTCCATCTGTATCCAAATAGTAAACCTTATCCTCACCAAATGTAAGGAAACGTTTGATATACGGATATGCTGTTCCTACAGGATCTCCTGTCATTGAATATTCACGATTTTCTGAGAAAATGCTTCCATTCATGATATATGCTTCTGTGCCAACGTTTGCTGCACTCAGCTGCAGATCTGTGCCATCAAGCTGTGTACTATACGCATTCAGAATACCATCCTGATAAGCAAGCATATAAACACGATAACCAATAATATTAAATCCCGGTGTATTCAGTGCAACCTGCGTTGCTCCTGGCAAATCACTCTGATTAGTATAGAGCGTCTGAAAAGCCTCATCAAAATTGGTATATTTTGCGTAAATACATCCCGAAGAAACATCTGGAATTGGAGTATAGCTTTCATTTGAAAAAGTTGGATACTTTGCTTTTGCCGCTTCATGATATGGATTTGTATTATCCTCCTCAGACTCGGATTCTGCTTCTGTCTCCATCTCAGATTCTACTTCAGATTCTGTTTGAGATTCTGTCTCAGTTTCTCTCTCTGATTCTGACTCTGATTCAGTTTTATTTTCAGCATCTTGTGTGCTTGTTTCTGTCTGCTCAAGACTTGTTTTCTCTTGTTCAGTGGAAGCTGTCTTTGTCTCTGTTTCAGATTCTTTCTCTGTTTGAGACTCTGTTTCTGTCTCTGATTCTGTCTCAGACTCATATTCTGTTTGAGATTCTTTCTCTGTTTCTGCCTCTGATTCTGATTCAGTTTCTGCTTCATCCACAGATTTTTCTTGTGTGCTACTCTCTTCTTTTAAGGAAGATGGCTCTGTACTGCCTGCACTTGAAGTAATTTCTGCACTATCAGATACAGCAGCTGTATCAGCTGCTGTATTCTGGGAAGTTTGATTATTTTCGTTATTATTTTCTAAATTATCATCTGCACTTGATGATGCAGCTGTATCAGATGACGTTTGTGTTTCAGATGACTTAACCTCTGATGAATGCTCTTTTTCAGTATTCTCTTCTAATGATTTGTCAGAAGATTTTTCTGGAAGCTTTGCAGACTCTTCTGCGTCTGGCTGATTTCCAGCTGAAAATTGCTCATTCAGTGCATTTACAAATTCTCCAAGATGACCTGTCGCTGCAAGGATCGCTGCGGCAAGCGCAATCGAAGAAACAAGAACAAGAATCACAATCGGTACGACATGATGCTTTTTCTTCTTTACTTCTTCATATGTTTCCTCATCCACATCGACATATCTACTGACATCTTCCTGCTTCAAATCATCGATAATGGCCTTTTCATATTCATAGACAGAGTCATCCACAAGAGTTGCCCTTGGCATGCTCTTTACTGAGGATTCGTTTTGATTCTCTGTTTTAGAATCATTTTCATCTTCAAAGCTGTCATCCTCTTTTTGATAATCATCTTCCGCGTAATCTTCTTCCGAATACTCATCTTGTGAATATCCATCTTCTGAATATTCATCTTGTGAATACTCATCACTCAATGATTCTTCCTCAGGATCACTTATAGCTTCCTCTTTGGAATCTTCTTCTAAATCAACTGCAGCGTCTGAATCTTCTTCATAAGAATCAACTTTATCATCAGAATCATCTTCACAAGAATCATCAGAATTTTCTATGTAGTCTGCGACTTCATCTGTTAAAGACTCATCTTCACTTTCTTCAAGTGATTCTTCTTCTATTTCTGCAGAGTCATCTTTTGAAGGCTCTGCTTCTGCAGGCTCATTTTCAGAAGACTCTGTTTCTTCTGAAAATGCTTTTGAAGAATCAGTTTCTACAGATTCATCTTCAATGTTTTGATTTTCTGATTCCGATTCAACTGTCTCAGAAGTTGTCTCTTCCTCTTCGCGAATCACTGGTTCTGATGTATTAGTAAGCTTTGCACCCGTCTTTAAAAGAGAAGCAACAAAATTATCCGCGGAGGTTTCCCACTCCTCATCATCTTCGTCTTCTTCCTCTTCTTCGAAAAATGTTTCAGCTTCCTCACTGTCTACATTCTCAGATTCCTCTGTATCATATGCAATATCAGTTTCAATATCATTATTAATTTCAGCATCAGTTTCGACATCAGTTTCAATATCAGCTTCTTCCTGCTCTGATTCCTCTGCCGATTCAGTATCTTCGCTAGAAGGATTTGCTTCTACCTGCTGAATTTGATCAAGATCCGCTTTGTCAAAAACTTTTGTTTTTTCTGCTTCATTCTTTTCTTCCTGAAGATCCTGCACATTCTGTGCCATCTTCTTTTGCAGCACATCAAGTTCCTTTTCAAACTTTTGTGCCGCAACAATTTCTTTTTGAATGGAGCTTTCTGCTTCCTCAATCTCAGAAACAAAATCTTCTTCAACTGGCTCTGGAGAAACAGTTTCAGTCTCTTTTGTCTCTTCCTTTGGCAAAGATTCACTTTCCTGTGTCTTTTGATCTTCTTCCTTTACAGTTTCCTGCTTTGGAAGTTTCTGAATACGACTTTGAGTTTCTTTTGCCTGCTGTAATAAACGAGCAAAAGCAATATCAGTTGTATTTGTAGCTTCTAAAGATTCCTTCTCAGATTTGGCTTCTTCTGGTTCTGAAGCTTCTTCCTCTGATTCTACTTCTTCTGGTTCTGAAGCTTCTTCCTCGGATTTTGCTTCTTCTGGTTCTAAAACAGCTTCCTCAGGTTTTGTTTCTTCTGGTTCTGAAGCTTCTTCCTCGGATTTTACATCGCCCTCTGCCTGCTCTGGCTTTAAATTCAAAAGTTGCTTTACTTCTTCCTGCTTTTTAAGCTCCTCTGCCTCTTTTTGCTCTTGAAGGGCTTTTGCTTCCTCTGCCTTACGTATTTCTTCCTTCTCTCTTCTAACTCTTTCGAGCGATTCAGATCCGTTTGCAAAGTGCTTTCTTACAGCCAACTGATAAAAATGTTCGGCATCATCAAGTGACTTTTCTGTCACATCACCTTTCTCATAAAACTTTCCAAGGTAATAACATGCCTCTCCATTTAAATTTTTCTCCTGATCCTTTGCTTTTGACAGCCACTCAAATGCCTGCTTCTCATCGATCTCGGCCACCTCGCCATTAGCAAAGCTAATACCAAGAACGACAGCAACTGTTGGATCACTGCTGTCTGCACACTCAGATGCCCATCTGCATGCCTTTTTCAAATCATACTTTTCTGCATCCTGATCAAAATAATAATGCACCAGATATTCCTGGGCACGTGTATTTCCTTCCTCTGCCGCCTCTGTCATCAGACGCTCTGCAATGGAAATATCCTTTACTGCTAACGGATTTCGAAAATAAATCTGTGCAAGCTCAACCTTCGACTCAGAATAACCCTGTCTGGCTGCTTTAAAAAACCATTCTGCAGCTTTTCCGTAGTTTTTGCTTACTCCGCCATAGCCATTTTTATAAATTAGTCCCAGATTATGCTGCATCTGCGGATCACCGTGAGATGCGGCACTGCTGTACCATTTGAGTGCTATGATTTCATTTGCCTCTACACCGATGCCAAATAAAAAGCAATAGCCTAAATTATACTGTGCATCCGCATAGTCCTGCTGTGCTGATGCCTGATACCAGTAAACAGCAGCAGCTTCATCCTTTTCCACTCCTCGGCCCTCTGCATAGCAATTTGCCAGTCCATATTGAGCCTGCGGATTTCCAACCTGGGCAGCTTCGTAAAACCGCCTTGCCGCTTCCTGAAACCAATATCCAGCAGCAGACATATCCTGCTCTAGTCCAATGCCTTCCTCATAGCAGATACCAAGCTGATACTGTGCTTCTGCATTTCCTGCATTCGCTGCTGAGTAAAAACACTGTGCTGCTGCACCGTGATCCACAGCCGTACCGGTTCCATTTTTGTAGCAGATACCAAGCCTCGTGAGCGCCTCAGTATTTCCCTGCTGTGCCAGGCGGTACAATTCTTCAACTGTATGTGTATTCATGCTTGTACCCCTTTGAAATCTTATCATAAATTGAATCACAACAATTTTACCACACTTAATGCTTCTTCGCAAGCACTATGCCGCAGTTTTTGTTCTTACCATTTTCTTACAGTTCACGCGTCAGGTTACGAAAGCCCTTCGGTGTAATGGTTTCGTTACAGTTCACTGGGCGTCCACTTCGTCCTGCTGATCTGTCAAATTTCTATGCAAGCATGAAATTTGTCCAGATCT
>OGOW01002335.1_pt1 | contig 15222 bp, 10 predicted proteins | sample 1552781 | NCBI WGS metagenome assembly OGOW01 (sample SAMEA2580145, study PRJEB22360) | human gut metagenome | biome: human gut; feature: human-associated habitat; material: faeces | place: Denmark | collected 2008/2010
TCAAGAAGAACACATATATCACAGAAGTCGTTTCGTGGTATATGTGTTTTTTGTTATAACATACAGTATATTTTAGATACTGTATACATGCGCTATTTAGTTGACTATTTACATATCAATTCATATAGTAAATGTATACGTGATTATTAGTTTGTTAAGGAGGTATTTATGTCTGTAAAAGATTTTGTACAACAACGCCGCGATGATTTTATTGCTTTACGTCGTGATTTTCATATGTATCCAGAGCCAGCTTGGCTCGAATATCGTTCTGCCGCTAAAGTAGCTGAAAAGCTAATTGCCTTAGGTTATGATGTGGCACTCGGTGCAGAAGTGCTTGATTTAGATTCTCGTATGGGTTTGCCGAGCGAGGATGTTATGAAAGCAGCAATGGCTCGTGCTATGGATGAAGGTGCTGATCCTGAACTAGTAGAGAAGATGGGCTATGGTAAAACAGCTATTGTGGCAACTATGAAGTTTAGTGATGATGGTCCTGTAGTAGCGTTCCGTGCAGATATGGATTCCAATGATGTAATCGAATCTAAAGCATCTAACCATACTCCTGCTAAGAATGGTTTCCGTTCTCGCCATGAGAAGGCTATGCATGCTTGTGGTCATGATACACATATGACAATGGGCCTTGGTCTTGCTGAATATATTGCTACACATAAGGAAGGCTTGAAGGGTACTATTAAACTTATCTTCCAACCAGCAGAGGAAGGCGTACGTGGTGCTAAAGCGATGGTAAAGGCTGGCGTAGTAGATGATGTAGACTTGATGTTCGGCATGCATATCGGATTCAATGAACAGTTATCTAATTGCTTTGCTTGTAGTGATCATGGCTTTTTAGCGACTACAAAACTTGATGCTGTATTCCATGGATATTCTTCCCATGCAGGTGGTTCTCCAGAAAAGGCGCAAAATGCCATGCTTGCAGGCTGTACAGCTGTTATTAACTTACAAGCCATTGCTCGCCATAGTGGGGGTGCATCTCGCATGAATGTAGGCGTTTTTGAAAGTGGTACAGGTCGCAATGTTACTCCTGATGTAGCAACACTTAAATTAGAAACTCGTGGTGCTACTACAGAGATCAATGATTATATGATTGAACGCACTAAGACCATTATTAAAGGTGCTGCAGAAATGCATGATTGTACCTTTGAAATTACAAAACAAGGTGAAACTCCTGCAGGCCGTATTAGCGATGATTTAGCTCGCGAAGTACAATCTATCATTGAACCATTAGGTATCTTTAAAGAAGTTCCATTCGATTATAGCGGTGGCGGTAGTGAAGACTGTGCGTATTTCTTAAACCGTGTTATTGATCGTGGTGGTCGAGCAACCTATATGGTATTGGGCTCAGCTATTAAAGCACCTCATCATAATCCACTCTTCGATATCGATGAAGAAGATATGTTAAATGGCATTGTTGCATTAGGTACAATTGCTACTCACTATTTAAAATAGGACATATTGATTGAGATATTGTGATGCATATATCCAAACTATAGATGCATAACTATATAGTTGCATCACTATATAGTTGCATCACTATATAGATGTATACATCGGAATATGTATAGTGTGCTATATATTAGCTGTAATATGAGTATTAGATTGTGGGGAGTTATATGATTCAACGAGAGCGTTTAGCTAAAGATTTTGATGCTATGGCACAGTTGACTGCACCTGGTGAGGGTATAAATCGCCTAGCTTTCACCGATTCTGATTGGAAGGGGCGCCAATATATTATTGATCGCATGACTGATGCAGGTCTAACTGTAGAGATAGACGATTTTGGAAATGTGCTAGGCTATAAGGTTGGTAAGAATCCTGATTTACCGGTTGTCATGGTTGGTTCTCATACGGACAGCGTGCCTAATGGAGGCAATTATGATGGTGTTGTAGGTGTATTATCTGCTATCGAAGCGGTTCGCAGTATGACTGATGATGGTTTTGAACATGATCATACCATTGCAGTAGTAGACTTTATGTGTGAAGAGTCTAGCCGCTTTGGAGCAGCTACATTGGGTAGTAAAGCTATGCGCGGTGAATTGACATTGCAAGATTTACATCGCTTAGTAGATAAACAAGGCATTTCCTTGTATGATGCATTAAAAGAACGTAATTTAAATCCAGATGCTATTGAGCATATGGAATATAAGAGACCTGTAAAGTCTTTCACTGAAATACATATTGAACAGGGGAAGGTGCTAGAGCACGAAGCAAAACCTATCGGCGTTGTAACTGGTATTGCTGCACCAGAGCGGTTCTATGTAACCATCCGTGGCAATGCGGATCATAGTGGAGCTACACCAATGAACTTGCGTCATGATGCGCTCTGTGGGGCTTCTAAAATCATTCTTGGCATTGAAGAGATTGCATCCATGCAAGAGGAACCTCCGGTGGTGGGTACAGTCGGTGTAGTAGAGGTTGTGCCAGGAGCGATGAACGTTATTCCTGGGGCCGTTAAACTGGGCGTAGATATTCGCAGTATTTCTAAGGTGGCCCGAGATTCTGTAGTTACCCTCATTAAGGAATTTATTGATGTTATTGCAGAGAAACGAGGCTTATCCTATACGATTGAGCCTGTTGCACAAGATCATCCTGTAGTGATGAATCCGGTTATGATTCGAGAAATTGAAGAGGCTGTTCAGTCTGTAGGCGTAGACTATATGACTATGCCAAGTGGTGCTGGTCATGATGCCATGCATTGGGCTGATGATGTTCCTACAGGAATGATTTTTATCCCATGCCGTGAAGGTATCAGCCATAATCCAGCTGAATTTGCAGATATGGATGACATCGTTACGGGAGCTAAGATATTAGACACGGTGCTAAGAAAGCTTAGTTTAGAAAGTACTAAACTTAACTAGGTTGAGTGCGGTGTAATATTTGATGTAGATATAATTTAGTTAGATTTGTGTTAACTTGCTAAGATATCATATTTTACGTGGTTAGAAGGGTGTATTCCGTAATAGAATGGCAAAGAATACTTGCTATTGGTAGGGAATACATGGATTGGAGAGATTATGGTTATTGCTGGTATTGTTATCGTAGTGGCAACGTTTATTGCCATTATTAAGCAGTTTGAAACACGGCTTGTGTTGTTATTATCGGGCTTATTAATGTGTTTTATTGGTGGACAGATTGGTGCTGGTACGACAGCCTTTGTAAAAGAGCTTACAAATCCAGGTCTTGTACCAACTATTTGTACAGTGCTTGGTTTTAGTTATGTTATGGAGTATACAAAATGTACAGAGCACATGGTATATTTCATCTCTGCAGGCCTTAAAAAAATGACTAAAATTATCATTCCTGGTGCTGTTATTATTACGTTCTTGATCAACATTGCGTTACCTACAGCGGCAGGCTGTGCAGCGGCAGTAGGTGCTCTATTAATTCCTGCACTTATTCGCTCCGGTGTGCATCCAGCGATGGCAGGCTCTGCTATTTTCTTAGGGACTTGGGGTAGTGCATTGAGCCCAGGTCTTATGTTTAACCCTCAAGTGGCACAACTCGCCGGTGAAGATGTAATGACCGTTATCGCTAGCTTCTCTATGCAAGCCATTATTGGCATTGTCGTAGCAGCTATCTTGCTCAATATCGTAGCTATCGTTAAGAAAGAGCATACAGGATATGTATTGAAAGATGCTAACGCGGAAGAAGGTAAAGAATTTAAAGTAAATTATTTATATGCTATCATCCCAATCATTCCGCTTGTATTACTCGTACTCGGTAGTAAACAAGTAGCAGTGATTCCAGAAATTTCTGTTCCTGTATCTATGCTCATTGGTACAGCTATCGGTATTATTGCCGTACGTCCTAATGTAACAGATGCAGTTAAGAAATTCTTCCGCGGTACTGGTGATGGTATGTGTGATGTTGTGGGACTTATGGCTGCGGCGGCAGCCTTTACTGCGGGTATGCAGTACATTGGACTTACAAATGCACTCATTGATGGTATGAAGAACTCTCAACAAATCGCTCAAATTGGTGCGGCCTTTGGTCCATTCTTATTAGCTGTTATTTCTGGTTCTGGTAATGCGGCAGCTCTTGCCTTTAACGGTGCTGTAACACCGCATGCAGCAGACTTTGGTTATGGTATTATGCAACTTGGATCCATGGCTCAAATCGGTGCTGGTATCGGTCGTAGTATGAGTCCCGTAGCAGGCGCAGGTATCATCGTTGCTGGTATTGCAGGAATCAATCCTATGGAAATGGCAAAACGCAATGCTGTACCATGTATTATTGCTACAGTTGTGATTATGCTATTGTTACTATGATTAGATAAAATGTAGTTGTGCAACTATAATGATATAAAGTTAAACAGCTTAAAGATTTTAAATTTAAAATGCATAAGAAAAGAACCCCATTATGATTAATATAGTTATGGGATTCTATTTATATTGTAAATTTCTATTATTTTAGTTTGAAGCCAATCCAGAGAGCGGAAATAATAAATAAGCCCCCACTGACCCAGAATAGGGTAGTAAAGCCTAGCCATGCCATAAGGCTAGCACCACCAACAGACCCTAAGAAATAACCGAAAAACAAACAAGACTGATTATAGGAAAATACTTGGCCTGTAAATTCTCGAGGCGTTTTTGAAGAGAGATAAGTGTTTAAGGCAGGCAACATGCCACCTAAACCAAAACCTTGTAGGAATCTGATGATTGCCAGTTGATATACATCAGTAACATAGGCTTGAGGGATATTTAGAATCCCTACATAAATAAGAGATACTACTAATACTTTCCGTGGCCCGATCTTGTCGACTAATTTACCTAGTGGAGAACTACTCATAAGTTGAGCAATACCCATAGCGGAGAATACAGCGCCTGCAATAAATGCTAGATTTTCTGTATCACTAGGAACGATTCCCTTAATATATACAGAGATAACAGGTTGTAAGGACATGATGCATATTGCATAGATAAAGGACGCTACACATAATGCGATAATACTATTAAATTCCGGTATTTGCTCTTTCAACTTACGGATGGAAAGTTTCTCAGGATTCGGTTGTGGTACATAATTTTCATGGATGAATATAGTAGCCAGCACACCAGCTAAACCCATGAGCGTACCGACGATGATGAAGTCATTGCGAATGCCTACTGTATCTGCAATATATCCACCTAATAAAGGCCCTATTAGTGAACCAGCAAGATTAGCAGATGCTAATAATCCTAAGGCCCAACCGGTCCGCTCAATAGGTGATTCTGAAGCTATTAATGTAATTGATGCCGAGTAAAAGCCACTTACTAGACCTTGGACGAGCCGGATTAACACAACCCCTGCGGGTGTAGTTTGAAAAGCAATTAATACATTGCATAATGCCATGCCAAAGCTAGATCGTATTAATGTAATTTTACGACCTTTTTTGTCGGCCACACGCCCCCAAAATGGTGCTGCTAAGCAAACGATTATATAGGTTGCGCCAGTGGCTAACCCAGACCATAAGGACATAGCTTCTGGAGTTTGTACGCCTAAATCATGAAAGTATAAAGGCAGAATTGGAGCTAATTGGCTTACACCAAAGGCTGTACAGAATACACAGACTAAACTGATATACACCGTTCGTTTCCACGTTTCCAACGTATCCCTCCTTTCTTAGTTTTAGTATGTTCTTAATAAAATAATATCCTTATTTCTTTTTAATTTCATCCCAATCGCTTAAGTCAGGAAGCTTATTGCTAGTTATAGATTCCTGAATCCAGTAGTTGATGGAGGTTAAGTTGCAAGACTCTCGTTCAAAGCCATATTCGTTGTCCTCATCTACAGTGGCATAGAGTCGAATGCGTAAGTTTTTACCTTTTGCGCGCTCGATGTAATAGCTAATACATTGCTCATCAAGGCTAGAAGGGCGAACCTCAATGATATTATACTTGCCATTCGCTACGCCTTCTAAGGCATCCTTAATCATTTGGTTTGGATATTCATATTGATTGAGGTAGAAGATATCGTTGTCACAAGTTAATACATATTCTCGTGGAGGCGTAGTGTTTTTGTACTGTTTCTCCCAGCTTTCATCAATAACAGGCAATGTAGCATTATCATAGAAGTTTTTAATTAAAGCGAGACCTTCAGGAATGGACATTTCTTTAAAGTATCTCATTTCATATACCCTAGGATCCACGTTTTCATCCTGTCTACTAGTATCCTCAACGTAGCCGTATAGATAGATGGTACAAGAGTTTTTATCTTCATTGTGGAACATAACGATACTGTACACATCGTAAATTACGTTCTCTATGGATTGGCGATTATCATAGATGATAAAGCTGAGATATTTTTGTGTATCCCACTCGCGCTCGATGAAATTCCAGTCGTATTTATTGGTGCGCCAACCAGTAGTAGAGTCCTCGAAGATTTCTAATACATCAACAGAGTTTTGAGGCCATGCAGGGGGCATAGGATTACATGTTGTAGAAGATTGCGTTATCCCTTCTTTGTACTGATAGTGGCCATCAACGAGTTCAAAGGCTTCTAATCGCTCAGATGCTTCGTCAGGAATTACTAGCGGCTCACCAGTACCGAACCAATTATCGTTTCTTGTGTTGAGACGATTGATGCTTTCACGAGCATGCTCGTAGAACGTAACGGCTTGGTCTAAATCAGGTTCTTTTGTAATGGCACCAATTTCATAGCAATAGCCGGCGGCCAGTTGCCATAGATGGTCCGCATAGTCATAACTACCGTATCTATCGTAACATTTGCTAGCCTTATTAACGCACTCTATGGCGGTTCTTATGGCAGGGGTATTACCTTTTTTGAAAGTAAATACATAGGCGAGATACGGCCAAATAGTATCAAGAGTGTAAATCGCTGGTTGTTGCAATAAGTGAGCGATGCGAGACCAGTCTTGGGACTGACCATCGATATTTAATGTGCGAAGAATAATGGCTTGCATTGTAACATAAGCGTGGTCGTTAAAGTCTAAATAATCTGGGCTTATAGCAGCACGCTCGTAGTATTTGAGGGCCTTTTGAATATTCTGAGGGATTCTTTTGTTAGACTCACATGGTTTTGCATAGTACTCGGCAGCTTCACGCAAGCACATGCCATTATTCATGGTTACGCCACGCTCAAAATATTCGAGAGCTCGTTCATGCTCCCCGCGAGACTTACAAATATCGCCAGCTAAATACGTCATGAGTGGCAAACCTGCTGCAGCCCCTTCAAAAATAACTTGTTCTTCCATTGCCCTATTATTTTGCTCGGCATAGGTAAGGCGCAAGTTGCGGTACGCAATAATAAGGCCTGCCGCTGCGGATTTATGTAACCATTGCTGCGCAATGGCGGTTACCTTATTTGCCAATCTACGTTGATCTACTTGGGCAAATAAAGATTTTAAAAAATGAACAACACCAGATGGTTCACCTTCATTAACTATCTTTCGTGCAGATGGCAAGAGGCGGTAATCTCCCCATTGGAATACATTGGCAATGGCATAGGCACAGTAAGAACAACCCTTTTGGGCGCCCTCATAGACGCGCTGGAATGCTTGGTTCTTCGTCATAGGCAACTCTTTTTCAATAGTTGGTGTAAGGGCACCAGAGGTACGCATAGCTTGTAAAATAGCGATGGCACTGCCTTTGCGAATAGCCGTATGTAAATAACTATATGCCTTTGTGTCATCCTCAGGAAAGCCTGCTTCAATCCAGGTGAACTGAGGGCCAGAATAGACGCGCGCCAAAATAGCATACACATCGCCAATACCAGGAATCTTTTGGCCTTCCTCGTCAAGTTTCACAAGGGTATCAAGCTCAGCCTTGCCCGCCCAAGCGATATCTTTATTACACTGGTGGAATATTTTATTGAAAGACTGCTGTATTTGATCAGTAAAATAAAAACTCATGCTCTCTCCTTGGCATAATAATCAGTAAAACCTGATAACATATGTAGTTTCAGTATACTATTAGTGTTTAGAGGAAAACAATATAAATTATCGATTGCTTGAGGAATAATATATTCAATTTTAATTATTTATATTAGAATAGATAGAAAACTGGGTGTGATATAACAATAAAAGGGATGAATATGAGAAATATAAATTTTGATATGATGATTGCAGCCTTAGTTATGTTGATTCTTAATTGTAGAGGGTATTATAAGTACGTTATGGGGAAGCAACTCTCTGAGCGTGATGCAGCTAGGAGAGAATGTATGCTATTTCCCAATTTATATAAATGGGTCTGTATATGTAGTTCTTTATTGATTATTGTTGCATTTACTTATTATTGTATTGAAGGTTTAACGGAAATTTCGCTTAGATTTATGATAATTGCTGGCATTTCTTTTATTGTAAGTCGAATACTACAGATTGCTCAAAAGAAAGTATCTAAAGACTACAAGAATAGTCTTATTGTGATAGTATTTTTGAGCTTTATATTACTATTGTTTATCTATATGTTTTTGTATTGATTATGTTTACGTATCTTTTGGAAAGTTGAGATTTTTCTTGACTTTCATTCTATAGAAACATTATAATCAGATTATAATTTTATACTCGCCTAAAAGAAACCGATGAGGTGGAGATAAAAATAGGAAATGCACTCACAGAGAGCGGGATTAGCTGAGAACCCGTAGTACGCAGCTTATTAAATGGACCACCGAGGGCGCATGGAACAGAATGAATTTCATTCCTAGTATGGTGCGACGTCACACGAGCGTTAGTCGTGAGGGATATGTTAGTATCCTGCGAAAGAGGAATGCGCTGCATTCAAACAAGGTGGTACCGCGATTTATAGCATAATACAAGTATTTTCTAATACTCTTGTAAAAATAGAACTATAGACTCGTCCTTGACGTTATATTGTCATGGGCGAGTTTTTTTATTGGCAAATGCCAGATGGAGGTTCTCATGATTTTTCCTAGTTTAGACCGTGTGAAAGCTATCGCACCGGGCTATGATATCGTGCCTGTATATATGGAAATTTTATCCGACGTACGCACACCGATTAGCGTGTTGAAAGCGTTAAAACAAGTGAGCAGTCATACGTACTTGCTTGAAAGTGCGGATAATAGTAATCATTGGGGCCGTTACTCCTTCTTGGGCTATGATCCTAAGATTGAGCTCTTCTGCAAAAATCATCAAATGACTATCAAAGACGGTACAACACGTACCTTTGATTGTTCAGACCCAGCTGCAGAGATTCGCAATATTTTGAGCCAATATAAAAGCCCTCGCTTAGAAGAGTTACCAACCTTTACAGGTGGCTTTGTAGGGTATTTTGCTTGTGAATATATCCGCTACATCGAGCCAACATTGGATTTCCCAACACCAGATGATGACTCTGCAATGGTCAACGATGTAGACCTTATGCTCTTTGATAAGGTTATCGCATTCGACCATTACAAAAATAAAATCTACTTGATTGCTAACATCAGCACAAACGATTTAGAACGTAACTACAACAAGGCTGAGCTTGAACTTAAAGCATTAGCTGATCTCGTAGTAAACGGCAAAGAGGCGGACATTCCAAAAGGCATTCTTAAAACAGAGTTTACCTCTGAGTTTACAAAGGATGAGTTTGAAGCAGTTGTTAAAAAGACACAGCACTACATCAAGGAAGGGGATATCTTCCAATGTGTTGTATCTAACCGCCGTGAAGCTGAGTTCGATGGTAGCTTGTTAAATGCGTACCGCGTATTGCGTACATTGAACCCATCTCCATATATGTTCTACCTATCTGGTGGTGATGTAGAGCTTACAGGTGCTTCTCCAGAAACATTGGTAAAATTGACGGATGGTAAAATGTACACCTTCCCAATTGCAGGTACTATGCGCCGCGGTAAAACCGAAGCAGAGGACCTCGCTATTGAAGAAAAACTCATTAACGACGAAAAAGAGTTGGCTGAACATAATATGCTTGTTGATCTTGGTCGTAACGATTTAGGTAAAATTGCTAAATTCGGTTCCGTACAAGTAGAGGCGTTACATATGTTGCAACGTTTCTCCCACGTAATTCACATTACATCTACTGTAAGCGGTGACATTCAAGACGGCAAAGATGCACTGGATGCCATCGGTGCTACATTGCCAGCAGGTACTTTATCCGGGGCGCCTAAAATCCGTGCTATCGAGATTTTACACGAACTTGAAAAAAGCCCGCGCGGTGTATACGGCGGCGCTGTAGGTTACATCGATTTCTCCGGTAACATGGACGTATGTATCGGCATCCGCATGGCTATGAATAAAGGTGGCAAGGTTTACGTTCGAGCTGGCGCTGGTATTGTTCGCGATAGTGTTCCTGCAAGCGAATACAACGAAACTTTGATCAAAGGCCAATCCATGATTTCCGCAATTACAGATGCACAGGAGGTAGAATAATGGTACTCCTTATAGATAATTACGATAGCTTCTCCTTCAATTTATACCAATTAGTAGGCTCTATCGATCCAGACATTAAAGTCATCCGCAGCGATGAATTAACAGTTGAAGAAATCCGCGCTTTGAAACCAGACTATGTGATACTTTCACCAGGACCTGGCAGACCAGCTGATGCGGGCGTATACGAAGACCTATTGCGCGAATGCAAAGGTGAATTCCCAATCCTTGGCGTATGCCTCGGTCACCAAGCCATCGGCGAAGTATTCGGCGGTACCGTTTCCTACGCTAAGCAAGTTATGCACGGCAAACAAAGCGTAGCTAAACAAGTACACCCATCCAAAATCCTTAAAGGCGTACCTGAACAATTTGAAGTAGCACGCTACCACTCCTTGGCGATCATTGACGAAACCATGCCAAGCGAACTCATCGTTACATCCATTACAGACGACGGCGAAGTAATGAGCGTAGAACACAAAGACTACCCAATCTACGGCGTGCAATTCCATCCGGAATCTATCATGACACCGAACGGGGAACAAATGATTCGCAATTTCTTAGAAAAATAACCACTGTTTAATTTAGGTATTCGAGGGGCCATTCTTAGCCTCTAGAACGATCGGGCAGAAATAAGGTCTCTCGGAACTCCAAGTGGCCACCGCCCCACTACGTGGGGCCGCCAAGTCGTTCCTTAAGACCTTATTTCCTGCCAACTCAATCTTGGCAGTACCTATAATAGCCCCTCTACAATACATATATCGAACAGTAACTATATTTTTCTAAAGAAATATGCGAACCAGAACCCCTAATATAAGAAAATGGTGGTGCTTAGCACCACCATTCTCATCCACATAAAGAAATGACCTGTGCGTTACTCCATATAATGCGCAGGATCATTTAAGAGATATTGAATTGTTGTTCATTTTATTGTGCGTGTGACAGTGAGTAGGGCATATAAAAGATTAAGTGCCCTAGTGTTTATGTGAGTTCACGGGGTTCTAGGCCCGACTTTGGCCCTGCGAAGGCCGCAGGCCACAGTCAGACCCGGCCAGTGGAGGGCATAGGTCCACGTGAATCACATTTAGCATTAAGGCAGGTATATGCCCTATTAACGTGGAACCAAAGAAAATGAACAACAAGTAAGGAGATATAAAATGATTAAAGACGTATTATATGCAGTAACGCATGGTCAAGATTTATCCTACGACCTTGCTAAAGATACAATGAACAAGATTATGAGCGGCGATGTACCCGAGGTTCCTATGGCTGGGTTCTTGTGTGCTCTTGCCGCCAAAGGCCCTACTGTAGATGAGGTTACGGCGTTCGCTGAGGTTATGCGCGAGAAGGCTGGTTCTGTGCCTCATGAAGGTACTGTTGTGGAAATCGTAGGTACTGGTGGTGACGAGGCTAATACGTTCAACATTTCTACTACATCTGGCTTTATCATTTCCGCCGCAGGTATTCCTGTAGCAAAACATGGTAACCGCAGTGTATCTAGTAAATGTGGCGCTGCTGATTTGATTGAAGCATTGGGCGCTAAGTTAGAGCTTAATGGTGAACAAAATGAGGCAGTCCTCAACAAAGCAAATATGTGCTTCATGTTTGCTCCTGTATATCACCAAGCTATGAAATATGCTGGCCCTGTACGTAAAGCGTTAGGTGTTCGTACAGTATTCAACATCCTTGGACCATTGGCGAACCCAGCAGGTGCTACTGTAGAGTTGATGGGCGTGTACGATAAATCTTTAGTAGAACCATTGGCTCGCGTATTGGCTAACCTTGGGGTTAAACGCGGTGCTGTAGTACATGGTTTCGATGGTCTTGATGAGATTACGGCGACTAACAAAACGTATGTATGCGAAATTAATAATGGTACTTTCACAAGCTACGAATTCGATCCTAAGGACTATGGTTTCGAATACGCTGATAAAACTGAGCTTGAAGGTGGCGATGCTACGGTAAATGCTGAGATTACACGTCGTGTTCTCGGTGGTGAGCAAGGTGGTAAACGCACAGCTGTTCTTCTAAACGCTGGTATGGCGATTTACCTTGCGAAAGAGGGCCTTACATTAGCAGAGGGCATTGAAGAGGCGAAAAACATGATCGATTCTGGCAAGGCTCTTGCCACAATGGAACAATTTGTGAAAGCAACCCAAGAGGTATAACCATTGATTTTAGATAAGATTGTAGAGGCTACCAAAATTCGGGTAGCCCAAGAAAAACAGGTGGAATCGCCTGAGGCTGTAAAAGCAGCGGCGTTGGCGTTACCATCTGATACAGGATTTCCTTTTGAAGCAGCCCTTCGTCAGCAAGACTTTAACTTCATTTGCGAAGTGAAGAAAGCATCTCCATCTAAGGGCATTATTGCTGAACATTTCCCATATTTAGACATCGCCAAAGAATATGAAGTGGCTGGTGCTGCGGCTATCTCTGTACTGACAGAGCCAGACTTCTTTAAAGGTGATAAAAAATATTTGCAAGAAATTGCAAGCACTGTCAAAATCCCTGTACTTCGTAAGGACTTCATCATCGATGAATACCAAATCTACCAAGCAAAGGTATGGGGCGCTAGTGCGATCCTCTTGATCTGTGCATGTTTAGATGTGCCTACGTTAACAAAATTCCGTGAGTTAGCCGATTCTCTTGGTTTATCCTCCTTAGTAGAGGCCCATGACGAGCACGAAGTGCAAATGGCCATCGATTGCGGTGCCCGCATTATTGGTGTTAATAACCGTAATTTGAAAGACTTTACTGTAGATGTACAAAATAGTGTGCGCTTGCGCAATCTCGTTCAAGACGATGTGATTTTTGTATCTGAAAGCGGTCTAGAAACGCCAGAGGATATTCAAGTGTTGCGGGATAACAATATCGGCGTAGCCTTGATGGGCGAAACGTTTATGCGTTCTCCTAACAAGGTTGAAAAGTTGGCATATCTCTATGGACCCACATACTATACTCCAAATGTTAAGATGTGTGGTATTTCTAAGGTAGATACAATCCCTGCCGTAGTAGAGGCAAAACCAGATTACATGGGCCTTGTATTCGCGCCAAGCAAACGACAAGTCACTGTAGACCAAGCTAAAATATTAGTGGAAGAACTTCATAAACAATACGCAAAAACATATGGTGCAGTTGAAGTGCCAATGAATGCTGAAACAGCACAAGATAGTAAGGAATTTGTCCAAGAAAATCCTAATTTTGAGAACATTAAAACGGTAGGTGTCTTCGTCAATGAAACATTAGATAATCTCGTTACAATCGCTAAAGAAGTCAATCTTGACGCAGTGCAATTGCACGGCGATGAAGATGAAGCTTTCATCCAAGCTCTCAAAGAGAAAACAGATGTAGAGGTTTGGAAGGCAGTTCAAATTCGCAGTGCTGCTGATGCAGAAAAATGGATTGATAGTAGTGCCGATATGCTGTTGTTTGATGCGTATCATAAGGATGAACGAGGCGGTACGGGCGAAGTTTTCGACTGGTCTTGCTTAGATGAGTTTGAACGTCCATTTATGCTCGCCGGCGGTATCGACAGTACTAACGTGGCGCGTGCTATTCGCACAGTTCGCCCTTACGGTATAGATATTAGTAGCGGTATTGAAACAGATGGTGTGAAGGACGATGAGAAAATTAAAGCTTTCACCAACATTGTGAGAACAATAGCTCACTAAATCACAAAAAATACATAAATCTAAGATATAATAATATTTTAGACACATCCGATGGAATTCATCGATTGTTGAGATAGATGCCAATAGTAACGCTATACAGGCGTGTTAGTAGGAATGGCATATGGAAAGGTAAGTTATATGAGTGAACAAAGACATGGTTATTTTGGCTCCTTCGGTGGCCAATTTATGCCAGAAACATTGATGAATGCAGTCATCGAATTGGAAGAGGCATACAACAAGTACAAAGATGATCCTGATTTCGTACGCGAACTTGAGGATTTACATAAAAAATATACAGGCCGTCCATCCCTTTTATATTATGCAGAACGCATGACAAAGGATCTTGGGGGCGCTAAAATCTACTTAAAACGTGAAGATTTGAACCATACTGGTTCTCACAAATTGAATAACGTAATCGGTCAAATGTTATTGGCAAAACGGATGGGTAAAACTCGCGTTATTGCTGAAACTGGTGCTGGTCAACACGGCGTGGCAACAGCTACTATCGCTGCGTTGATGGGTATGGAATGTGAAGTATACATGGGTGCAGAGGACTGTGAACGTCAAGCACTTAACGTATATCGCATGGAATTATTGGGCACTAAGGTACATCCTGTAACAACTGGTACAAGTACATTAAAAGATGCTGTATCTGAAGCGATGCGCGAATGGACAAACCGCATGTCCGATACGCACTATGTATTGGGCTCTGTTATGGGCGCTCATCCATTCCCGATGATCGTTCGTGATTTCCAATCTATCATCAGCCGCGAAGCGCGTGAGCAAATCCTTGAAGCAGAAGGCAAATTGCCAACAGCTGTTATGGCTTGCGTAGGCGGTGGCTCCAATGCGATGGGCATGTTCTATCACTTCATTCCTGATGAAGGGGTTCGCCTCATCGGTTGTGAAGCAGCTGGTCGTGGTGTTGATACAGAGGAACATGCAGCAACAATCGCAAAAGGCTCTGTGGGTATTTTCCATGGTATGAAATCTTACTTCTGCCAAGACGAAGACGGCCAAATTGCTCCAGTATATTCTATCTCTGCAGGCCTTGATTACCCTGGTATCGGCCCTGAACATGCGTACTTGCACGATAGCGGTCGTGCTGAATACGTGCCTGTAACGGATGATGAAGCAGTGGATGCATTCGAATATTTGTCTCGCTTAGAAGGCATTATTCCAGCTATTGAAAGTGCTCATGCAGTGGCATATGTCCGGAAA
>OGOW01002342.1_pt1 | contig 15205 bp, 13 predicted proteins | sample 1552781 | NCBI WGS metagenome assembly OGOW01 (sample SAMEA2580145, study PRJEB22360) | human gut metagenome | biome: human gut; feature: human-associated habitat; material: faeces | place: Denmark | collected 2008/2010
GCGGTACAGATAATTCCGGCGGAGGCAGTTCTGATAATACTCCTGCCGATACCGGTGGTACGGATAATTCCAGCGGAGACAACAACTCCGACGGAAATGGCGGATGATCACTCATAAAACAGAAAAATACCGGGGCTCCTTTTCATGGAACTCCGGTATTTTTCTGTTTAGTAAACTAAAAACCTTTCGTCTATTTTTTTGTGGCAATTAGGACAATAACAAACCTTTTTTATTTTTCGTTTCCAGGTCGCTTTCATTCCCAATTTCTCATAACAAAATGGGCATCTGTTTCTGAAATATTCAGGTTCCTGAATTATTTTACCTTGTTTCATCTTTTTCCCTTTTCTATTAGGCTCCTGCCTTAAGTCTAAGCGACACTTTACCTGTTTCAACTTCTACATTATATCCTCTAAATATTCCAATAATGGTAGCTATTCCTAATATACTTATTACATAAATTGCGACATTAGCTTCTGCTGCCTCTACAACTCCTCCTGCAGTTAATGCACTAACAGTTAATACGCCACCTCCCGGCACTGCTGCTAACGATGTTAGTAATGCTATGATTGCAGCGATTTTTACCGATGAAAGTTTCCCCATCCATTTCATCTTCTTTGCCAGATCCCCCTGAACTTCAATATATGGCTCCTTACATTTAATTGCTGTCTTTAATTCTTCTTTTGAACTGACCACAACTTTATTGATACTATTTTTCTTTTTTCCAAACATAATTTTCCATCTCCCATAAAGTATATTTTTATTACACCTATCCCTTTTTATTTTCACTATGTTCTTTGCGGATTGTTCCTATCCTTTTATCGGATCTGGTATCCCGTCCATTACTATTACGAAAAGTTCCCGGCGGAAGTCCATGTTTCTTTTCAAATGTACCTACCGTACAGTCACTTCTTGTTTTTCTCGTTTTTTTATCAGCCATATTACACCTTTCCCTTACTTCATTCTTTTTTAAATCTTACATCTTGAAATGAACCTTTTAACTCACTGGCAACTTCTACAATATTTTCCGGATCTTCACCTTGTGACATTCTGAAAAAGTCATCAGCTACTACCCATCCTAAAAATTCCGTTAATGCCGCAGCCGTAGATCCACTTATAATTCCACCTATTAACGTGCCAACTCCCGGAATCATTTTTAACAATCCTGAAGCAACGGAACGTCCCGCTTGTTGTGTTAATGCAACTCCAGCAATTGATTTTGCCGCTGCTTCTGACAAAGAGATATCGAATAAGTCACCTATTTTTATAATCATACCTATCTGTGCTGCTGTGATAGGTATTGCATCAGACATTGGTATCGGTATAAGTCCTGCCACTGCCGATGCACCAGTCGCTGAATGAATGATTATATTGCATTTCCTTTTCAATTCTTTTGGCATGTTCACTTTTGATTTGCTCATATTTCTTCCTCCCTCGTTTTGCCTTATATAAAATCTAAAATTTTATACAATCTCATCTTTTGCTTCCCTCAATATCTGCCTCACCCTGCTCTCTGAATACCCGTATTTTCTTGCCAGGGCATGTACATTTTTCCCATTATACTCGGAACAGATTTGCTGCATTATGTACGTCTTCGAATAAAACTTTAGCGGAAACATTAACTGTAATCCTTTAAAATGACTATATATTTTATAAGCATTTTCAACGCCAACCGTTTCAGCCAGGTCCTTATATACTCCAGCCAGATCTTCCGAAGTAACTTCCGTCATACTTTCCAAGCATATCACCTCGCATGTAAAATATTTCTTTCATTATATTGGGTTTGCATTGCAAATTACAGTTATAGATTGCATTGCAATTTCTACTTGCAAATTACAATTTCAGGTAAAGCAGTTTAAACCGTAACGGGTTCAAACTGCCACTACTGTAACCTGGGGTATCGCTATTTTTATTATTTCTGTTTTTCCTGCAACTTACTGCGCACCATTTTTTTGAATTTTCCATAAAACCCATACCAATAATCATACTGATAAAAGGTGTCTGCCGTCTTATCATAGATCCATATGTTTCTTCTCAGGCTGTGTCCGCCCTGGCTGGAGCAGGAGCGCATCTGATAGTTTCCATCTTTTGTATAAATCATTTTATCAAAAAGGATTCCTCTTTTTATGACTTTCCAGATCTGTTTGTACTCTTCTTCTGTCTCCGCATTTTGTATAAAATGCTGATCTACCAGATCCGCCATCTCTTCACGGCTTACGTGGATTGTATTTAATTTTCCTTTGCTTACCTTACTCACCAGTTTATCTTCGATTGTCTGCTTCATAATCTGTTTACTCCTTCTTTTCTGTTATCTTGCGATTGCTCTTATTCCCAATCCCGAATCTATTTGAAAAAAATGCATTTTAAAATCGCAATCGGAATCAGTATCCAGCCAAACATCATTCCTATTAAAAATTTTTTCATGTAATGCACATAAGCGGAAGAGTAAAATACAACTTTTCCCTCATACAATACCTTGTTTGTTGCCCAGTAGGATGCTGCCGCATAAATGATTAAAAGAACTGTTTCCATGACGTATGCCCTCTCTTTTCTTAAAGACTTGTTTTTGTTTACAGGCTCATTTTACCAAACCGGCTATTTTTACTTGTAAGAGTGATTAAAAAACTGCCACACCGGGTTGTCCGATGTGGCAGTTTTTATTTTTACCTTATGTCATGTTTAAATTCAAAATCCTTATACTGATACTTTTCTGCTATTTTTTGCAGCAAAAGCAAAACTCTCTCCTGGTCATAAGCCGTATCCTCCAAAAATTCCTGCAAATGCCTTTTCGCTTCTATGATCGAATTGGTTACATCTGAATCGTATTCTTTTTCCAATAACTGCTGCAGTACCACGCACAACTGTCCGATCCCGTCTTGCCTGTCTGTCAGGATTTTGGAATCTGGTTTTTTTTCAAGCAGGATATACAAGGCTGCTAAATATATCCGGATTGTTTCATTTATATTTGCTATATCCTCATATTTAAATGCAATATAATCTATATCCCAATAGTGATCCGTTGTATCCTCTTTGACATTTTTTTCTAAAATATGCGCAGCTGTCTTATCGTACAACAGCGCAAGATTCTGTTCTGCTGTCTCTAATTTTCCATTATCAATCTCTAATGTGACAAGATCATGCTGCATGCTCGAATAGTCCGTCCAGAACTCGCTGGCTTCTATCTTTTCCCATGTTTTTTCTGCTATTTTGATTGCTTCTTTAAGACACTCTTCTTCCTTTTCTCCATCTTCTATATAGCTATACTGATTTGCAGCCTCCTTCCATATCTCAATCTGTTCTTCCGGTGTATATTTTTTTTGCGCGATCTGTTTTTCTGCTAACAGTCTGTAGTTACACATTTTCCTGATCTGCGTGATCTGCTCATAATCAAAATTCCCCTCATTCATAAGCTCTTCCCTTGTTTTATAAATAAGGCTTTGAAGAAACGCATCATTCAGATCGTATTTATTGTATATATCCTGTGCCTGGTTGCATAGCTCTAACCCTTCCTTTATATTTTTGCAACGATATTCCTTCGAAAGTTCCGCCAGCCTTATCAGGCAGATGATCTGATTCTTTTCAAAATGGTTCTTTCCCTCATATTTTTTTATGATATTCCAGAGAATTGTTTTTCTGATATTATTTTTTCCATATTCACGGACTCTGTCTATTACAGATAAAACCTCCTCCATGGAAGAGGTTTCTTTCTGTATATATTCCACAAGAAAATCACCGCAATGTTCCTCAATTTCATTTGTTCCAAGCATCTTATAATATTTCAGACATTCTTTCCACAACTGCGTTTTTTCTGTCTTATTCTCTTCAATGGAATACAGAAAATAGCAGGCAGCAAGCATATATCCGGTATCATACGCATTTTCCGGTGCAGGATCCATCCTTTGCTTTAATTGAATGGCATACTGTCTGGCTTTTTGCAATTTCTGGTGTTCTTTTAATATTCCAATCAGCTCTATGCAGATATCTTCCGATTCTGTATCAGAAAAAGCTCCTTCTAATGTCTGAATGGCAGAATCTATATCACCTTTTTTCCGGTAAATTTCTGCAATACTTTTCGCTGCATATTCCCGGCTTTCCGGAATACATATTCCTTCCATCGTCGCAAAATCTTCCTCGTATACTTTCTGATAACACGCGATCGCTTCCTGCTCTTTTCCGTTATTTTCATATTCTTCTGCCAGTTCTGCATAAGACATATTGTTTCCATCATCAATTTCATGGAAAGATGTATCTTCTCTTAACTGGTTTAAAAGTTCCTGATACTGGTAGCCTTTTTTCAGATTCAGGCGAAATTCTCCCCGGTAAGTCAGACCAGGATCTTTCGAATAATAATCTCTTATTTTTTGATATGCTTTTTCTTTTTTCTTTGGCATATAGGAAGTCAATGGCATTTGTTCCATTACCAGATCAAATAATTGACTGATTTTTTCATAAAGATTTTCCATCTGTGGAATCGGTACATCTGCCGCACACCATTCCACACGGTCATCTAACATGTCGGAAGTCTCACTTGCCATTTCAAAATATTCCCTTACCAGATAATCCGGATTTTCTGAACTTTTTCTGCAATATGCTGCTGCACTATCCAGATGTCCGGCCATCTCATCTAACTTTTGCATTGCACTTTCCGGATAATCTGTGGCAGACCAGTCAATTTCAATACTGTCATTCACCATTTTGATCCGTTTCCGCTCAATCCTTTGCAACAGATCATACGCCTCTGTATCTCCTTGCCCGAGACAGATTTTTTCTGCCTCTTGAAGTTTTTCCTCATCTCCTGCTCTAAAGCAAAGCCATGCATAAGACATGTTATTTCCGGTAAGGCGTTTTATAAAAATCGCAGCCATTTTCTCCCGGATATCATGTTGTGCATAAACTTCCGGCTCTACTGACAGATATTCATTCATCCCGGCAACAATGTGTCTGCAATTATCCGCATCAGGCACTAATTCATGGTAAATCAGATCCTGTATCACCTGGTGCAGCGATATTTTTCCGGTAACTTTGTTCCATATAACCCAGCCATTTTGAATAAAACCGTCGAGTTTTTCTGCGGTTTCTTTGATTCCACATAATAATATTTCAAATTGTGACCGGCTAATACGGATTCCATCAAACAGGGAAAGGCTTGCAATAATTTCTCTTTCTATGACATCAAACCCGGAAATATCAAACAGAATCTTTAAATGGCTGTTTACACTCTCAGAGCGGAGTTTCCTGTCTTTTCTCTGTCTGATTTGGACTTCTTGTGTGTTCGTAACTCCGTCTTTTTCCAAAAATTTCTGATAGAGTATTTCCGGAGAAATCTCTGTGTTTCTCAGATATTTTGCAATCAGTTCCACGGTCATCGTATGATGTTCCACATATTCGATTAACTGCCGGACTGCTTCGACTTCTTTTTCCGTATAAGGAATGGAAGTATAAGTATAAAACAGATTTAAGATTTCCTGAATATCTTTGATCCGGTCAACATTGATCTGCTCATAATTATAATCTCTGAAATCTTTTCTTGTCGTAATGATAAATTTACAGGGACAGGCGAACAGGGTTTCTAAATCTTCATCTGCATCTACGTCAAAATTATCAATAATAATCAGATCTTTTGGCGTTGCAGCCTGTTTTAAAACTTCGATCTTTCTTTTAAAATAATCCCGCTCTGTCTCATCTTCTTCACGGCTGATCTGGTTGATTCCAATTTCATCCCGCACAAGTGACTCTATATTTTTCTCATATACTGCGAAAACAACGGTATCATACTGCGCCCGGTGCCGGTATGCATACTGTTTTGCAAGTTCTGTCTTGCCAATTCCTCCAATTCCGGAAAGGAATACAAGCTGATTCTTTGCAAGAATCTCATTGATTTCTTCTAAATCATCCTGCCTTCCAACAAAACAGGCAGAATTATACTGGAATGAATCCAGCAGATATACATCATTGATGTCTGCTAACTTTATCAGTTCGTCAAGCGCATCGATTACCTTCTGCATCTCATGCCATCTCGGTGCCATCGCAATAGACAATGTCTTTTTCAAAAATAAATCTAACATTTTATAAAGCTTCGGCTGATATTTTTTGCTTCCATACCGCATTTTTTCAAATGAATAACTGCTTGCGATTCTGCAGTCAGCTTCACATGGTTTTCTGCCAAAAAGTAAAAAAAACAGCATGGCACCTATGGAATAAATATCGGAATGAAATCCTATTTTTTTGATTTTTCCCTGCATCTGTTCCGGTGCAGAAAATCCATCCGAATAAGGGATTCCTGCATTTTTCTGTAATTCCCCGATTGCAGTTACGGAATCAAAATCAAATAGAATTACATGCTCCGGTGTTTCCGGCAAAATCAGCACATTTTCCGGCTTTATATCCAGATGAAGATATCCCTTCTGATGATATTTCAGAATAATCTGCGCAAGACTTTTCATATGCCGGAAAAGTTCCTGCAATGACTGATCCTCATAATACCTGTAATCAATTCCTTCATCCATTGGCAGCAGGATATAAACTGTGTGATTACAGGAAATCACATCGACCGCATTGACGGTAGAGTTCGTCAGCCCTAACGTATTTCTGATATCCGTATTTCTTTTATACGCATCTGTAAAGCGATTTTTTGCTTTTTCAAATTTTTCTGGATTTCCAGAAGGCAACAGCTCTCCGGTAGCAGCTCTGGTCAGTTGGATGTATGCCGGATAACACTCCCGGACTCTTATTTTGTGTTTTATCTGCATCTGATCCCAGTAAATGGCATCATATACAATACATCCGGCGCCTCTCCCTGCTTCGTCTGCAATCCGGATTCTTTGGTTTTCTGAAATTTTCATTTCATATCCATTGCTCAGTGCAATTCTCATATCCCGCATTTTTATCCTCATTGATTATAAAAAATAATTTCTCTGTAACTATCAGATTAACTGTTTCCCGTTTATTATAACGATATTGCTCTGCAAGTTTGTAATTGTATTTTTTGTAGAAAAATTTATCGGTTTCAGCTATAATCTTAGCAGAACATATCTGCATTTAACAGAGTATTTTTATCATGAAAAAGAAACGAGAATGAAAATGAAATCAGACTATACACTTTATAATCAGAGCAGTATCCAGAATTATTCTTCGATAGACAATGTCGATCAGGCAGTTGAATATTTAAAAGATCCGACTCATTTCCGCTCTTTCGGACAAGGTCTGACCGAACTTCTGCAAAAAAAGAACGCTCCTGTAGACTTTTCAGACAATGCTGAAATGGCAGATTATCTTTTCTCTAAACTGAAAGATATCGGTTCTACAATCAGCCGTGCAACAGTGATGTCCTGGTTTACCGGAAATCACCGCCCAAAAGTAGAGGCAGGAAGCCGCCCTAAAATATATGAACTGTGTTTTGCCATGCAGCTAACCTATGAGGAAACTGTCTGGTTTTTTCAGCATGTCTATTATGACCGTGCTTTTAACTGCCACAACATCCGTGAAGCAGTCTATTATTATTCTTTTTTACATCAACTTTCTTATCAAAAAGCTCAGGAAATAATTCAGAAAATTGACGCAGCACCCGTTACTTTACCAGTTTCGGATGACATCGATACTTATTATACCAGTTATGTACAGAATACGATTGCTGCAATGGAATCTGCCGATGAACTAATAGATTTTTTAATTGCAAATAAAGCAGACTTCTGTCACTGGAACAAAAGTGCTCTTCATACGCTGCATGACCTGATTTCCCAGCTCATCGGTTCAAAAGAAAGTGATGATGCTGTCAACGAACTTCGAACCACACTCTATGCAATGTCCCGTAACAGAAATATGATCTCCGGCAGAATTTCCATTGATATTCATAAGTATCAGAATTGCAGCCTGCTGGTGCGCGAAATTTTATATGACGCACAGTCTTACAGCACGAACCCTTCTGATCGTGATTATGAATATATTCTCGATTTTATCGGCAACAGAAATCTTTACAATAACAGTTTTATTTTAGACCGCCTGGTGTATACACACTCTGGAATGAACAAAAATCCAAATATTCCTTATATTGTAAGAAATAACTTTCCGAGCAAAAAAACAATGTCGGATATTCTGTCGGAAGAAAAATCATCTGTCTCGACTTCCTATGATTCGATTCGGAAAATGATAGTGCTGCTTGATTTTTACCGTTTCTGGCTGAATGTAAAACTAAGTGTCGGATATACTGAACTGACAAAATCTGAACTGACAGAAACTTATATCGATGAAGCCAATGCATGTCTGGTAAAATGCGGTTATGAAGAACTTTTCGCTGCCAATCCCTATGACTGGCTTTTCCTATGTGCTGCATACAGTGAAAAGCCTATCGAATATTTCCGCGCCTGCATGTCACCTGACATGTGGACGGACGATGAAGATTTCTAGATTTTTCAGCAAAAACCCCGAAGTCACCTTCGGGGTTTTCACTGTTGATGTATATACTAACTAAGGGGATACATTTTTTCGCATTTTCCTTAGTTTCTGATTTGATAAAAGCCTTTATTTTCGGCATTTTCTGATTATCTGTCGTTTTGCTCTAAGCTGAAATTCCCAGTCAGATTCCCAGACAAATTCCCAGACTATTTTTCCAGAAACGCTTTTACTTCTTCATACAGTTCTTCCGCTTTCTGATACTGTTCCTCTGCATCTTGCCGGGAAGCAATAAAGAAATCATCATAATCAGATTTTTCTCTCAAAAAAGAACTGTTTTTTATAATAACAGATAAACTTCTGTCCATAATTCCTTCTTTCAAAAATTCCTTATTAAAAAAAGGCAATTACACCAGAATGTTTAGAAGAATCAAACCCTTTCATAATGTTAGCTGCACGCATCGCATGGAAAATCGCATAATAAGAACGATTCAAAGAGGTTTTATATTGTCCGATTTCAAGATTTCCGTCTGCCGCAGATAACATTTCTCTGGCTTTTTCCATCCGATACCCCGCCAGTTCCCTTAAGCTGCCTTCCAAAGAATAATTCCCTCCTTTTTAACATTTTGATAAAACGGCAAAATATTTCCCCACTTTTCCATTTTCTCTTCCTGAATATCAACAATGGAAAATACCCTGTCATATCGAATATCTAATTCTGCCGACCAACGAATAAACCGTTCCTTCGTAAAATTATCCATCTCACTTTTCATAATAATTGCAATATCTATATCACTATCCATTGTATCATCATTTCTGGCAACTGAACCATACAGTATAATTGACAAAATATTATCTGCAAAAATATCTAACAATCCATGAACCAAATCTTCCTTCATCATATTCGTGAGCATAATATCACCCCGTCTTTCACCAGATTACCTTTTACTGTTATGTATATTATATCTCAGCTTTCCTCTCTTCACAACAAAAATACGCGGAACACGGCATTTCCACCATGTTCCGCTTATCAATTAAGTATGTTCTCCAGCCTCTTTCTGCTCTTCCACCTTCTCCTGCTGCCCTGCCTCTTTCCGCTTCTTCCTTCTCTTCACCGCTTTCTTTCCGAGAAGGATAATCAGCAGCAGAACCGCGGCTCCGCCTGCAGCGCACAGGATAATTATTTTCATATGGCTGCCCTCTGCCTGAACCACCCGGAGGCTGCCGGGAACATCCATGGTAAACTGGCGGTAGCTTCCGATTACTGTGGATTCCACCTCCTGCCAGTTTCCGTCTGTTTCGACCTGTACCACCGCATTGTCCACATCCTCACAGAGAACTCGCAAAATCACCTGTCCTGTGTACTCCTGCTTCGTTTCTTCCATGGAATTTGTCAGAGATACCTGATAACTCTCTCCATTCACGCTCAGATACAGCTTTGCTCCGGGATAAAATTCTCCCTCTGCCATGACAAGCGGTCTATTATCCTCCGAGGTTTCCTTAGATGCAATGGATGCTGTCCAATCCTGATATTCTGCTTCCAGCACCTTGTTTCCGGTAATGAAATCAAAGTTGAAATCAGGCCACACGCCGTAACAGCCTTCCTTCTCCGGTACTGCCGGAATCTGCTCTGCGCTCAGCGCATCCCCATAGGCGCACTGGTAGGACGCAACCTCTTTTCCATCTGCCATAAAGGTAACGGTAAACCGGGAAAATGCCTCCGGCACCTCTTCTCTGCTGCAAAATTCCTCATAGCTTAGCGGAGTTGCACCGCCCTCATAGCCAATGCCGTCTATACCGCCGACATCGCCTGCCACATAATAGTTTCCATACAGAGTGCCCTCATCACTCACAGTTCCCGCAATGCTTCCCTGTCCTTCCCCGGAAAGCTCCAAATCATTATAGGCATAGCTGTAAAAGATATCACAGCCCTCTCCGGCAATCCCACCGATATTATTCTTGCCGGTAATTTTGCCCATACTGTAACAGCTCCGTATTGCATAGCTTGCAGAACCGGCAATTCCGCCGACCTGGCTGCCTCCGGTGCTTTCGATATCGCCGTAGGATTCACAGGAAATGATGGCACCGTATTCCGCCTTTCCCACGATTCCGCCCACATAGTCCTTTTTGCCGGTAACTGCTCCCAGATTCCTGCTGTCCCGGACAACCGCCTTGATGGTCTGCTCCACATTAAAGCTTTCCGCTCCGGTCAACGTAATGTCGTCCTCCGGGTCGAAATCGTACTCTGTGGCAATCTGCCCCACAATTCCGCCCACATTGGTATCCGCTTCCACAATTCCCTTATTGATACAAAGGGTTACTTTTCCCTTCTGGAAGCTGGAGGTGTCATATTTTGCCTCTGCATCTTCGTCCTTTTCCTCTGAATCTCCGGGATTTATCTCTCCCCTGCTTGCCGATTCATCAGAAGTATCCTCCACCGAAATGCCTTCATACCGGAACAAATCATCCCGGATTTCACCGACAAGACTGCGCAGAACCCTCGCCTGCTCCATAATCTCATCCATATGCGCACTGGTATTATCCGTTCCTGCCTCCAGCACATCCCCAAGCTGACTCAACTGGTCAAATGCATTTTTCAGACTGTTATTCAGCAGACTTAAGTTGTCCTGAATCCCTCCTGTCCGGTCAGTGGAAGCATTCGTCATATTGTCCAGATGGTTTGCGGTGCTTTCCCCGAACTTTTTCAGGGCGGCTTTATAGCTTTCCGTATCGTCCGGCACCGTAATGGTAATATCCCCTCCGGTAACAGTTCCCCAGATATCATTGCCGCTCACAGTAATATCATGGGAATTACCGTTGTTTTTATCCTCATCACTCTGCCTGTTTAAATCATCCTGCAGCGTTTTCAAATCACTGCTGATACCGTTCAGCTCCTGATTATAAATGTACCAGAGGTCTGTTGCCGTACTGCTTAAAGCATTTCCGGCACTGTTTGCATTTTTTAAATTGCTGCTGATATTTTTCACAATGGCAGATGCCTGTTTGCTGTACCCGCTGAAATCTCTCTGGGTGGCATCCAGCATATCCAGAAATTTATCCGTTTCCCTGTCCAGCTCCTGCAGCTTGTCACTCAAATACTGAATCTCCAGAAACGGCTCCATCTGTCCTACAATACCGCCCACATCCTTTCTTCCCTGAATGTGTCCGGTATTGGTACAATTCTGCACATAACCCTGATGCAGTCTGCCCACAATTCCTCCGGTATTGTAGCCCACATGCTGATACCCTACGGCGCCGGAATTGGAGCAATAATAAATTTTTCCCTGGGAAATTCCCGCAATTCCTCCGGTATCCGTATGCGCTGCCACATTGGAAGTACTGTTTATCTGCTCCAGATTTTCCACAGTAATGTCATCCAAATCATAGGTAACTTCCGCACTGTAGGTATTGATTCTGCCGCTGTTGCTGCAATTATTCAAAACGCCGTAATTTCTGCCCGTGATTCCTCCGGCGGAATGGTTTCCTACCACACTTGCCTTTGACTCGCAGCGTCTGATTTCCCCGGTTTCCTCATTTACACCGGCAATTCCGCCGACCTGATTATCTCCGACAACACTTCCCTCGAATTTGCAGTTTTCAATTCTTCCATAATTCACACCGGCAATTCCGCCAACCGCTTCCTGACTGCCGGAGGGAGCAATTTCCCCTTCCACAGTCAGATTCCTGATTTTTGCCCCTTCCTGCACATAGCGGAACAGCCCTACCGCAGAACCATTCCCCTTCAACTGCAACTGACTGATGCAGTGACCGTCTCCGTCAAAAATACCCGCAAAGGTAGGAATACTGACTTCTCCGTCCCCGTTCAGTACAATATCCTGCTGCAAAACTACCTTTTTATCTCTGGACCAGCTATCCAGACTGCAATCCTCCGCCAGCTTCCGCAGCTCGCTTTCCGTGCTGATTTCTATAACAGTATAGTCCGCTTCCTTCTGTGAAGCAGAAGTGCTTCCCGCCTTGTACTGCTCATAGGTAAAGATTTCCGCCGCCTGTACATTCACAGGTGTCTGTATTATAAGTGCCAGTCCCAGCAGGAAACATAACATTTTCTTATTTCTCATCTTCTGTCCCCTCGCTTTCTTTCTCCGGCTCTTCTTTTGCTTCGTTTTTCTTTGCTCCGCTCTCTTCCTGTCCTTCCGGCTTTCTTTCCGCTCCGCTCTTCTCCTGCTCTTCCGGCTCCTTCTGCTCTATCTGCTTTCCTTCCGGAATTTCCCTGGACTCCAGCTCCGGCATATCCTCCGTTTCTCCGCTGTCATCCTGCTCCGTTTTCAGAGTGTCCTTCGGGCGAATCACAGCCCCCATCTCGCCGTCAATAATACCCACAAAATCTCCATCCAGCACAGCGTTGACATATCCCTTGATATGACCGTTCATCAAAATCCTTCCCTTTGCAGGCAAAGGTTTTGCCAAATCCCGTTTCAGGGTAAAGGCAGTCTTTTGAATAATGATATCTCCCAGAAGCAGTGTCTGAGGCAGTGCAAGGAGTACCAGCAAAATAGAGGTCAGCGTACCACGCCCCAGCGCCAGCCCAATCGCTGCCACCGCCGCATTGGAGGATACATTACTGATAATGAATCCCGCGGACACCAGCATGGAACCACTGGTGACAATGGTGGGAAATGCCTGATTCAGTGCTTCAATCGCCGCCTGCCTGATAGGCATATAGGTCTTTAAATCCATGTACCGGCTGGTAATGACAATCGCATAGTCGATGGTTGCGCCCATCTGAATCGCAGATACCACCAGATATCCCAGGAAATACACCGGTTCATTCAGCAGATACGGCAGGGAGAAGTTCATCCAGATACTTCCCTGAATCGTCACAACCAGCAGCACCGGCAGACCTGCCGACTGGAAGGTAAACAGCAGGATAATCATAACAAACAACGCCGTCAACACGGTAATCAGCGTATTATCTGTTGCAAAGGATGCTCCCAAATCCTTATCACTGGTGGAATTACCTACCAGCAGAATGTCCTCCACATTATAAAATTTTGATACAATGTTCCGGATTTCCTCCAAAGCCGCTGTTGTCTGCGCTCCCTCATAGGGCACATTCAGTTCCAGTACAAAACGGGTATTGTCCTCCCCAAGAAGCTGATTTTTTGCAATGCTGATTTGGGAATAGGCATCCGATAAGGTTTCCTCCAAATCATCATCCAGCGTAATGTTTCCGCTCTCCTTCTGGTCGTAAATAAACAGGAACATATCAATAAATGGAACCTCATAATCCGTCACCCCGCTCACCAGTGCCCCGTAATCACTCTGGTCCAGAGCGTAGGCAGAATACAGAAGTTCTGCCACCTCTACATCCAAGTCAATCAGCTCCGCAAACTGCCTCGGCGTCAGCGTTTCCGTCAGCATATAGCCGTCCATCGCCTCAATGTTTGCAAGTCCCATACAGGAATCCACCACATCCAGCTTTTCCAGTGCCTTCAATGCCTGAGCTTCCTTCTCATAATCTCCGTTCGGCACAATGACCGCCAACTGGTTCACCTCGCCAAACTCTCTGTTTACCATGCTGACGGAAAACTTATTGTCGCTCATGCTGCTTGCTTCCAGCGTATTGACATCATAAACATAGTTTGCCTTATTGGACAGGAAAAACGCAGCGACAACACCCACAAGAAGAATCGGCGGCACAATATATCTTGTTGCCACACAGAACTTGCCCACTGCCGTAATCTTCGGCACAAAGCTCTTGTGATGGGTATTGTCAATCGCCTTGGAAAATGTCAAAAGCAGACCCGGCATCAGGAAGAACACGGCAACCATACTGAAAATAATAGACTTTGCCAGAATAATACCCATGTCATACCCAATCCGAAACTGCATGAACATCATTGCCACCATACCGGAAATGGTCGTCAGGGAACTGGAAGAAATCTCGGGAATTGCCTTGCTCAGGGCTGCAATGACCGCATCCCTGGCATCCTTATCCTCATGCTCCTCCATGAAACGATGCGCCAGAATAATCGCATAGTCCACCGCCAGACCAAGCTGTAACACAACCGCGATGGAATTGGTAACAAAGCTGATGGTTCCGAACCAGTAGTTTGTTCCCTTATTTAAAATGGCCGCTACAATAAAGGTTGTCAGGTAAACCGGAATTTCCGCATAAGTCGTGGAAGTAAACAGAAGCACCGCAACGATAACCACTGCTGCCAGCAGAAGAATCACAATCATATCGTTGTTCAAATCGTCCGCGTCCCGCTCCTCCTGTCCGATATCGGAAGAATAATAGACGTCATAACCGGAAAGGGCATCCAGAACCTCATTCAAATGCTCCTGGGTGGATTCCACATCCGCTTCGTCGTCAAAGGTTACAGAAAGCAGCGCCTCCATATCGTGATAATGGTCTTTGGTGTCATCAAAATCCAGCATGCTGACACCGTCCATCTCCTCTATGCTGTCTGCCAGCTTCTGCGCCTCATCAAAGGTAACATTGCAGACCAGAATCCGGGCGGTTCCGTAAGTGATAAACTCCTCGTCCATCAAATCCAGTCCCCGTCTGGTTTCCGTTGTATCAGGAAGATATGTTGTCAAATCATTGTTGACCTTTACCTTATTCATGGACAGCACGCAGAACACGCACAGCACAATAAATATCAGGTAAAAACCTTTCCTCTTGTCTACAATCAGCGTAGCCAGCTTTATCATAAAGGAATTTTCCTTTTTCCCCTTTTCCGTACTCTCTGCCATAATATTCCTCACTCCTGCGTATTTCCAAAATTCCGGCGTTTCCTATTTTGATATTGCCTCTCAAAAATATAATGATATCAGGGTCAAAAGGTCTGAACTC
>OGOW01002347.1_pt1 | contig 15177 bp, 4 predicted proteins | sample 1552781 | NCBI WGS metagenome assembly OGOW01 (sample SAMEA2580145, study PRJEB22360) | human gut metagenome | biome: human gut; feature: human-associated habitat; material: faeces | place: Denmark | collected 2008/2010
ATCCAGGTGGTTAAATAAGCCAAAAATAAAAAAGGAATGTACGGAATACGCCTTTTTCGATCCCGTCTAAGCATATAAAGAATCATAGAATACAGAAATATATAAATAAGGCTCAGACAAAATATAAGCAATGCCTGTCCATCTCTGCATATACTTCCCAACTGGATCAATACAATGCCGTCCGCCATGCCGATTGCTTTCGTCATCTTTGTCAGTAGAAGCAATATTATCCCCGGTACCGTTTCTACAATAATCCCTGTTTTCCAGCCCATTATGCAGATATCTGTTATGACAAGTAAGCTTCCTAAAAACAGCAGCCATACCGGAATTGTTCTTTTCCGAATATCACACAGGCTTATCTTTCCGAGATAAACACTCCATATGATTTTTTCCACCCAAAATACCATTTTGTTTTACCTATCTTTCGAATTGTTTCCCCTGCATCTGCTACACACTTCATATTTAAAAGCTTCCTCTTTGGGAATTTTTTGTACTGTCCGTTTTAATCCTGGACAATCCCGCCGGCTGTGATAACATTCTCCGTTTTCCGAAACGAAAAATAGCAGTCCTCCTTGCAATATAAACGTGAGATTAAACCCTTTGATATTGTCTTTACCCAACAAGAAGCGGGCATTGGCGTTTACCGTAGAGCTCAAGATCGCCAACAAGAAGATATCCAGCCGATAGCCGGTGGGTAAAAGCCCGGTAAGATACATGAAGCCGCAAGCTAAGGAAGAGCCGATAGGGGTCCACAGATATGCGGGAAGGAAAATTGTCCGCATGGAGTAACGGTTCATGAAATAGACAATCGTATTCCCGCATAAAATCCCGTTGACGATTACCGCTATATTTACCGAGGCCACGATCAACCCGATCATCCCCACGCCCTCGATTCCCAGCACCTTCGCATTGATGAAGATCAGCGCTAGGTTAAGGAAAGCTATCAGATAACGCGAGCCTATTGTCCCCAGTATCTTTTTTAACATAAGCTATAGTTGTAATCCATTCAGTAACCTTACATAGGTATCGATCGCTTCCCGGATCTCCGGTCCCTTGATGTATTCGTCTGCGGAATGGGAACGTGCCGAGTTTCCCGGCCCTATCTTTACGGAGGGGAAACGCATCAAGGCTTGGTCGCTAAGCGTAGGAGAGCCGAAAGGCTCTTTTCCCATCAAGATCGCCCGTCGCACAAAAGGATGATCCAGATCCGTGCGGGTGGAGCTAAGGCGGAAGCTGCGGGCCTTGATCTCGCAATGAACCTTTTCCTTGATTAGCTCGAATAACTGTTCGTTCGTATAAAATTCGTTGGTGCGGATATCTACCGTGAATTCGCATTTATCGGGAACGACATTGTGCTGCGTACCGGCATGGATGATGGTGACAGTCATTTTCACCGGTCCGAGGAAGTCGCTTTTCTCCGGGAATTGATAGGTGCTGAACCATTGTATATCCTTCATCGCTAAAGTGATGGCATTGATGCCCTCATTACGTGCGGCATGTCCGGCCTTTCCGATAGCGGTGCAATCCAGTACCATTAGCCCTTTCTCGGCTACGGCGGGTTGCATACCCGTAGGTTCACCTACGACAGCGAAGGAGATAGGAGGAAGCTCGGCCAATGCGCTTTCAATGCCATTCTTCCCGGATACCTCTTCCTCACAAGACGCAAGGAAGATTAGATTATAAGGTTGTTCTTTCTCGCTTAAGATACAGAAGGCTTCATAGAGGGAGACTACGCTCGCCCCGGCATCGTTACTGCCCAGTCCATATAATTGATCATCCTCGGTCTCTTCGGGAGTGAACGGGTCTTTGGTCCAACCGGAAGCGGGCTTGACGGTGTCTATATGGGAGTTGAGTAAAAGGGTCGGTTTACCGAAATCGAAATCCGGGGCGATGATCCACAGGTTGTTGCCTTTGCGGAACACCTTTTGTCCGGCCTTTTGCCATTCTGCTTGCAGGAAATCCGCTACGGCGGTCTCGTCCCGGCTGAAAGACGGACGGGAGATCATGCCTTTTAATAAATCAATCGCTTCGTAATATCTTTCCATATTATAATAAATTATTTACGGTGCATCTGTCTTTCTCCAGTTGGGCTTTCAATTCTTCTAAGGAATCGAATTTGATGTCTCCGCGTACGTATTGAACGAATGAGACACGAATGCTATCATTGTAGATATCTCCGGAGAAATCCAGAATATTGACCTCCATGGATATGTCCTTCCCATTATTGAGTGTCGGACGGTCACCGATATAAAGCATTCCCTTATATCGTTCGCCTTCCACCTCCACCCATACGGCATATACGCCAATACCCGGAATGACTTTAAAAGGCTCATCTACCCGTATATTCGCCGTGGGAAATCCTAGCGTGCGTCCCACTTTATAGCCGCTGACGATATGGCCCAGCAATTGATAGGGATAGGTCAGTAAATAAGCGGCTTCAGCTACATTTCCGGCTTGAAGTAATTTCCGGATCTCGGAAGAGCTGACGGCCGTATTTCCTTCGTCATAGGGAGATGCCTTCAGCACCTCGATACCACATTCGGTGCCATAAACGACATATTGCTCGAAGCCATCCGTCCGATCGTGCCCGAAACGATGGTCATATCCGATCAATAAGGTCTTTACATGCAGGCTCTTCGCTAAAATAGAGGTAATGAATTCCTTGGCCGAGAGCCGGGATAGCTCGATCGTAAAATCCAATACGATGCAATAATCTACTCCGGTAGTCTCTAATTGCTGTAACTTTTCCTCGAAAGAATTTAATAGCTTCGGTTGGTAATCCGCATGCAATACGGCCCGGGGATGTTCCGGGAAGGTGATTACGGCCGATGGCAGGTTACGTGCTTTGGCAATCTCTTTCATCTCGTCGATTAAGAAACGGTGTCCTAGATGCACACCATCGAAAAATCCGATCGTAGCCACCAGTTCCTTTCCTTTCAGTCTGTCAAAATCTCTTACAACAATCATTGCGCCTTATTCATTTCTATTCCAATCGAAAGACAAATGTACGGGATAATTTTTAATAATCATGTTCTTATATATGGATACTTTACGTGTATGTTTACTGCAACCCGCATTGCAGCAGAATTAGATACCGGTTGGTTTGGTTCGTTCTCGGGAAATATCTATATTTGCTAAGTATGAAAACGAAAACTCTACTCTGTATCATAATGATCCTGTCTTGGGGAATATTGGGATCCGGACTTGCGGCGGAAGATATTCTTTTCAACCGTCTGGGAGTACAGGACGGTCTGTCTTCCAATGAGATCACTTGTATCCTGAAAGACCGGAAGGGGTTTATGTGGTTGGGTACCACTTCTGGGGTAAACCGTTTTGATGGGTATGAGTTTAAGCATTATAGATACAAGGAAAGCGGGTTGCCTTTTAGGGAGGAGCATGTCTCCGAACTTCAAGAAACCGCCGATGGGCGTATTTGGATTACCTATAATACGAACCAACTTTGCGTATATGAGCCCGGTAATGACCGTTTTATTCCGGAGAAGGAAATATTAGATAGCTTACGTCTAGAGAATCCTCCCGCTAAGATATTCGTCGACAATGATAAACAACTCTATTTCGCTACCTATACGAATGAATTTTGCCGTTATGATCAAGCGAGGGGGAAGATTTATTCGTATCCGCTAAATAAAGAGGATGGCCGGGTTTGTGATATGAGTGACGTGGGCGATCGTCTATATGTAGTCCATACCTCGGGAGTGGTAGAGGGGATCGATAAGGCATCCGGAGAATCTGTCTATCGGGATGAGTATCTGACTCAATATGCGAATGCCCAGTTATTCTATGTGTTCGCCGATAGTGACGGGGATCTGTGGTTTTTCTTAAATCCCGGATATAGTAGAGGTCTCTTTCGCCTAAATCCCAAAAGCAAGGAGTGGAAACATTATACGACCGAAACCCCGGTCGCTTTATCCTCTATAATGGTGCGTGACGTGGCGGAGGATATGAACGGTAATATCTGGATCGCTACCGATCATGGCGGTATCAATATCTTGGATAAACGTCTGGACCGGATGCGTTATATACGAAATAACCCGTTTAACCAAACGAGTTTGAGCCAGAATAGCGTGATCTGCTTGTATCGGGATGATACGGGGATTATGTGGGCCGGCACTTATAAAAACGGCTTCAACTATTATCATGAGAGCATTTTTAAATTCCAGACTATCCGGTACCCTTTGGAGTTGATGCGGGATATCTTTAACAATGACTTTAATTGTATCGTAGAAGATAAAGAAGGGGATCTGTGGATCGGTACTAGCGGAAACGGCCTATTACGTTACGATCGGGAAACCGGGGAGTATGTCCGCTACCGGGCGGGGCGGGAAAGCGAGAACGCTATCTCCGGCGATGTCGTGATTAGTATGGCGAAAGATTTGGATGGCAAGTTATGGCTGGGTACTTATATGGAGGGGTTGACCGGTTTTGACGGGAAACGTTTCAAGCATTATCGGGATATCCCGGGCAGTAAGGACGGCTTATCCAATAATAGCGTGTATAGTTTGTATGTCGATGCCAAGAATCGTTTGTGGATCGGCACGTTGGAAGGCGGCCTGGATTGCTTGGATCAATCTACCGGGAAATGGACGTATTATCGTATGGGGGATAAGGAGAATGCGATTAACTCGGATATCGTATATAGCCTTTCCGGGGATGAGAAGGGGAATATTGTCGTTGGAACTTCTTTAGGAGTGAACTGGATCAACCCGGAGACGGGGACTGTTACTTCTTTTAATGGCACGAAGGATGGACGTTCCGTGTTTGAGGATCAAATCATCAATGTCGTATTTTGTGATAGCCGCCAATGGGTATGGATCGGGAGTAATCATGGGCTACATATATATGATAGGTTGAATGATAAGATGTATCGGTTGAACCATTCTTCCGGATTACCGGATAACAGCATCATGTCTATTCTGGAGGATAAATATCATACGGTTTGGGTGGGAACGAAGAACGGCTTATTGAATATCGTTCCGAATCGGGATACGGATAATAATTATACGTTCGATTGGAATAGCTATGATGAGAATGAGGGCGTTCAAGGACGTGTGTTTAACGTGAATAGCGCTTGCGGACTGGAAACGGGTGAGTTGGCGTTTGGCGGGACAAACGGTCTTACCTTCGTTGATCCTGCCCGGATACGTTATAATAGCTATGCTCCACCGGCGGTGATAACCGGACTTATGGTGAATAATGTCCCGATAACGGCGAGAGAGGCGTATGACGGGCATGTGATTTTGGATAAAGATATCACCTGTACCAAGCAATTGAAACTGAATTATACGGAACGTAATTTCTCCTTTACCATCTCTTCTTGTTGCTATTTCCTTCCTTTGAAGAATAAATATGCTTTTAAGATGGAGGGCTTCGACTCGGAATGGACTACCGTAAGCGCCTTGGAACGTCGTATTACCTATACGAACTTGAACCCGGGAACTTACACTTTCAAGGTAAAGGCGATGAATAACGACCGGATTTGGAGCAAGGAGATCACGAGCTTGCAGATCACGATCTTGCCTCCGTTCTGGGCTACCGGATGAGCAATAGCGTTGTATATCATAGCTGGTATATTATTGGCGTATGGCGTGATACGTTTTATTTTCCGTATCCAGCAAAAGAAGTTGGAGGAGGAGCAAGAACGGGCTACTGTGCGTCAGCAGCATGAGGTGGACGAGATGAAGCTTCGTTTCTTTACGAACGTAAGCCATGAGTTCCGTACGCCGCTAACATTGATCATGACTCCTTTGGAGAAGTTGATGAAAACGGAGAAAGACATGGAATCCCAGCAAATATTGAAGTTGATCTACCGGAACGCCGACCGGTTGCTTAAATTGGTGAACCAGTTATTGGATTTCCGCAAGATCGATATGCAAGGGGATAGCTTGGTCTTGTCTACCGGCGATATTGTCCCGTTCGTGCGTGACGTGGCTTATTCCTTCAAGGAGCTTTCGGAGCAAAAGCGGATTCATTTCTCTTTCTCCTCGGTCTTCACGTCTCTCCCGATGAAGTTTGACACGGATAAGGTCTTCAAGATCGTCTCTAATCTACTGAGTAACGCTTTTAAGTTTACGCCGGAGGGAGGTACTATCTCGGTGACGCTTAGCTTGCGGTTGGAGAAGGAGGGAGAGAACAAACTGGTTATCGAGGTGTTGGATAGCGGTATCGGTATTCCTGCGGATAAACAAGGAGCTATCTTCGATCGCTTTTATCAGGTGGCTTCCCCGGATAAGGGAAATCCCGTGGTAGGTACGGGTATCGGCCTGCACCTATGCCGGGAATTCGTGCGGATGCATCATGGGACGATAACCGTGAAAAGCGAGCCGGGAGCGGGTAGTACGTTTACGGTTACGCTGCCGGTGATCCCCTTGGACAACCAAGATATTATCTCGGCTCCGGAAGGAATTGCCGAAGGGGATATCTTGCCTCCGGTTGAGGAGCATCCGGAGATCGCTGATAAGGATGCGTCTCCGGCGGAAAGACCTACGTTGCTGGTCGTAGACGATAACACGGATTTCCGGGAATTTATGAAGTTAAGCTTGAGTGGCGTTTATTCGGTACTCACGGCGGCGGATGGAGAAGATGCGTGGAAGCTCATTCCGGAGGAGCTGCCGGATATGGTGATCAGCGACGTGATGATGCCTATCACCGACGGTATCACCTTATGCCGTCGGATCAAGGGAGACATCCGGACTTTCCACATCCCGGTGATCCTACTGACGGCAAAGTCCGCTAAAGATAGCCAACTGGTTGGTCTGGAAGCCGGTGCGGATGATTATATCAGCAAGCCATTCAATATGGAGATGCTTCTCTTGAAGGTGCGGCATTTGATCGAGATGAAGAAGAAGATGCAAAAGGCCTTTATGCAGTCCTCTACCATGGGCATCGCCTTGACGGAGGTACAAGCTAGCTCCATGGATGAGGAGTTGATGCGTAAGGCCATCGGCTATATCGAGGAGCAGATCGCCAATCCGGAGTTGTCCGTAGAACGGTTGAGCCGGGAGATGGGCATGAGTCGTGTGAACTTCTACAAGAAATGCCTTTCCATCACGGGTAAGACTCCGGTGGAGTTGATCCGTACGGTGCGCTTGAAGCGTGCGGCGCAGTTATTGGAGAAGAGCCAGATGCGGGTCAACGAGGTTGCGCTGGAGTGCGGTTTCAATGATGTGAAGTTATTCCGGAAGTATTTTAAGGATGAGTTCGGAAGGCTTCCCTCTGACTATCATAAATAAACTTCTTCTAAATAAATGCCACGTAATTAGGGGATATAACAAAATATCCCCTTAAAATAAACATTCTTCCCCTACCTTTTTACGGTTCTCCCCGTAACCCAAAACATTTATGGCTTCCTGTCCGCCGCGAACCCTTTAATTTTGCCAACGAATGAAGAACCATTTTTCTTGTATGGAAAAACCTGTTCGGACTCATTGCTGATCGGAAATAATTAAAGAATCTATAGAATATGAAACAACACATCGCGGTATTCACGTTAGGGCTTTCCCTGCTGACTTCCTGCATGACTGATTCCGCTTACCGGAAGGTCGAGAATGGCTTGGTCGCCGATATCCGTTCCGGACAGGCGAAGGCTGTTAAATTGGAAGTAATCTCTGATGATATTATCCGGGTAATCGCCTCTCCGGATGGTAAGTTTTCCAACCAAGTGAACTTGATCAAGGACACGAAATCGTTACCCGCCCCATCGTTTCAGATAACGACCTCGGGGGATACGATCATCGTAAGTACGCAAACCACACAGGCCCGTCTTTCACGGGAGACCGGAGAGGTTCGCTTTACCGACGCCAACGGACACACGATCCTTCGTGAGAAGACAAACGGAGGCAAGGAATTTACGCCGATCGAGGTGGAAGGAACCAAAGGCTATACCTTACGTCAAGTATTTGAGAGCGAGGACGAGGAAGGGCTTTACGGCCTAGGACAGCATCAGAGCGATGAGTTCAACTACAAAGGCAAGAACGAGGAGCTTTTCCAATATAACACGAAGGTGAGCGTGCCGTTTATCGTTTCCTCAAAAGGGTATGGTGTACTTTGGCATAACTATTCCTTGAGCCGTTTCGGCGACAAGCGTCCATACGCCGATTTGGGCGATGTCTTTGGCCTATACGGAAAAGACGGGAGGGCAGGGGCGTTGACCGCTACCTACTATACGGATAAGGCGAAGAATTCCGTTTTAATCCAGCGGGATGAAGATAAGGTAGATTATGAGAATCTGAAAACCATCAAGAACCTGCCGGCAGACTTCCCGAAGCCGAGCGCTTCCGCTACTTGGGAGGGCGAGATCGAGGCGAAAGAGACGGGTACTTATCATTTCAAACTACATTACGCCGGTTATACCAAGGTATTTGTGAATAACGAGGAGATCATCCCGGAACGTTGGCGTGCGGCATGGAACCCGAATGATTACAAGGCTACGGCCGATCTGGAAAAGGGCAAACGTTATCCGATCCGTATTGAATGGTTGCCGGATGGCGATGTCTCTTATATCGGCTTGAAGGTATTATCTCCGCTACCGGAGGAGGAGCGGGAGCGGTTGGCTTTCTGGTCGGAAATGGGGGATGATATCGATTACTACTTCATCAACGGAGAGTCTTCCATGGATAAGGTGATCAGCGGTTACCGCACGGTTACGGGCAAGAGCCAGATCATGCCGAAATGGGCGATGGGATTCTGGTTGAGCCGTGAGCGTTATAAGACGCAAGAGGAGCTATTGACCGCCTTGAACGAATACCGCCGGCGGCAGGTTCCCTTGGATGTGATCGTACAGGACTGGAGCTACTGGCCGGTAGACGCATGGGGTAGCCACGAGTTTGATAAGGAACGCTTCCCGGACCCGAAAGGTATGATTCAGGAGATCCACGATAAGGATGCCCGTATCATGATCTCCGTATGGCCGAAGTTCTATTATACGACAGAGCATTATAAAGAGTTGGACGCGCTGGGTGCTATGTATCAGCAGGCGATTAAGGATAGTATCTGCGACTGGATTTATCCGGGTTATATCGGTTCTTTCTATGACGCGTACAACCCGGAAGCCCGCAAGCTTTTCTGGGAACAGATGAACGAGCATCTGTATTCCTTGGGCATCGACGCTTGGTGGATGGACGCTTCCGAGCCGAACGTACAGGATAATACGGATATCGAGTATCGCAAGGCGCTTTGCGGACCGACTTATCTGGGCCCGTCCACGAAATACTTCAACGCTTACGCTTTGGCTAACGCCGAGGCGATCTACGACGGACAACGTAGCGTAAACCCGGATGACCGTGTATTCCTATTGACCCGTTCCGGTTTCGCCGGCCAGCAACGTTATTCTACCGCTACATGGAGTGGCGATATCGGTACTCGCTGGGAGGATATGAAAGCGCAGATCAGCGCCGGCTTGAACTTCGCCATGTCCGGTATCCCTTACTGGACGATGGATATCGGTGGCTTCAGCGTGGAGAACCGTTATATGGCCGTTAAGGAAGGTAGCGAGGATTTGAGGGAATGGAGGGAGTTGAACAACCGTTGGTATCAGTTCGGAGCTTTCTGTCCGTTGTTCCGTAGCCACGGGCAATATCCTTGCCGCGAGATCTATAATATCGCTCCGGAAGGATCGCCTACGTACCAATCGATGAAGTATTATACCGAGTTGCGCTATCAATTGATGCCGTATATCTATAGCTTGGCCTCCAAGACGCATTTTGAGGATTATACGATCATGCGTGCCTTGGTGATGGATTATTCGGACGATGAGAAGACTTACGATATAGACGACCAGTTTATGTTTGGCCCGGCCTTCATGGCATGCCCGGTGTATGAGTATAAGGCTCGCGACCGTGAGGTGTATTTCCCGTCAGGCATTTGGTACGATTACTACAACGGCAAGCGTATACAAGGCGGGACGACAATGCATGTGGATGCTCCTTATGAGCGTATGCCTTTGTTCGTGAGAGCCGGCTCTATCGTACCGAACGGAAAGGTAATCCAGTCTACGAAAGAGGAGCAGAAAGACTTAATCGTCTCTGTTTACGCCGGTGCCGACGGCTCCTTCACCTTATATGAGGATAATGGCGTGACCTACGATTACGAGAAAGGAAATTACGCTACCATCCCGTTTGTTTATGATGATGCGAGGCGAACGCTCACGATCGGCGCACGGGAGGGCGACTATCCGGGCATGATCCGCGAGCGTCAGATCACGGTACGTCTCATCACGCCGGAGAACCCCGCTGGCAAGGACGTGACAATATCTTACCAAGGTAAACCTCTAGTTGTAGAGACGGGGCGTGCCCCGTCTCAACCCCTCTAAATGGTAACTTTAAATAATACCCATCAGTCTGTGCTAAGACGGGGCACGCCCCGTCTCTACAACTGGGTAGTATCAATTAAACTATATAATCACTAATGATACCACTGATGAATCGGCCACTTGCGTGGCTTCTGGGCCTATTGCTCACCGCCTGTTCCCCCACCGGGGAGCAGGTGCGTGAACGTAGCTCATGGAATGACGATTGGAAGTTTGCCTTGTCGGATAGCGTTCAGGATTATTCATCCCCGGACAGCGATGATTCCACTTGGCGTATCTTATCTTTACCGCATGATTGGAGTATCGAGGGGGATTTCTCCCTCGATAACCCGTCTACCCCGGGCGGCGGCGCGCTACCGGGCGGGATTGGTTGGTATCGAAAGACATTTACCCTTCCGGAGACGGATCGGGGTAAGGTTGTTTATGTTGATTTCGACGGGGTTTACCGGAATAGCGAGGTCTGGATCAACGGTCATTCGCTGGGATTCCGTCCGAATGGTTATGTATCGTTTCGTTATGACTTGACGCCTTATTTGAGGTATGGAAGCCAACCGAACGTGATTGTCGTGAAGGCGGATAATAGCGAGCAGCCGAATTCCCGCTGGTATTCAGGCTCGGGGATCTACCGGAACGTATGGTTGGTAAAGGTGAATCCGGTACATGTGGACAACTGGGGTACTTTCGTGCATGATATGAGGATCTCACCGGAGGAGGCTACCTTCTCCTTGGAGGTGAGAATAAGGAATAGCTCGGAGGCGGATAGGGAGGCCGAAGTCTCTACCTCTATTTACGATGACCGTAACAGAGTTGTTACGGCACCCGTAACAACTCTGTTACGGGTACCGTATACGCCCTGTTACGACGCCCGTATGCGGGAGACATCTGTCGATCATCAGTTCTCGATCCCAAATCCCAAACTTTGGAGTCCCGATTCTCCCTCGCTCTACACGGCCGTCACGGAAGTGAAAGTGGCTGGTAAGGTGGTAGATCGTTACGAGACGGTATTCGGCCTTCGCTCGTTCCGTTGGGATTCCGCTACCGGCTTTTATTTGAATGATAAGCCTTTGAAGATAAAAGGGGTTTGCCTGCATCATGATTTAGGCTGTCTGGGTGCCGCGGTGAATACACGGGCTATCGAGCGCCAGCTACAGATCATGAAGGAGATGGGTGTGAATGCGATCCGTACCAGCCATAACGCCCCGGCACCCGAGTTGCTGGATCTTTGCGATCGTATGGGCCTTCTGGTACAGGATGAGTCTTTCGATATGTGGGAACGCCGTAAGTCTCCGTACGATTACGCCCGGTATTTTGCGGAGTGGCACGAGCGGGATTTGACGGACGAGATCTTGCGTGACCGGAATCACGCCTCTGTTTTCATGTGGAGTATAGGCAATGAGGTACTTGAGCAATGGAGTCATGCCGACGCTACCGAGCTGGATCTGCAAGCGGCGAACCTGATCTTGAATGCCGGTCATGCCATCGATCCCGCTTTGCTGAAGGATACGACCCTTAGCCGTCAATCCTTGATCACCCGTCATCTGGCGGCTATCGTGAAACGTCTGGATACCTCCCGGGTCGTTACCGCCGGCTGTAACGAGGTAAACCCTGCGAATCATCTGTTCCGCTCGGATGCCTTGGATGTGCTGGGCTTCAACTACCATGAGCGATATTTCGAGCCGTTCCTCCGGAATTTCCCCGGAAAGAAACTGATCGTGAGCGAATCTACCTCGGCCTTGATGACCCGTGGCTATTATGAGATGCCGTCTGATCATATTTATATCCGTCCGGAATCGTGGGACAAGCCTTTCGAGGCTCCCGAGCATGTTTGCTCCTCTTATGATAATTGCCATGTACCTTGGGGCTCTACGCACGAGAAGACTTGGCATCTGGTGAAGACGCTTCCGCATGTATCCGGCCTGTTCGTCTGGACGGGTTTCGATTACTTGGGAGAGCCTACCCCCTATTGGTGGCCCAGCCGGAGCAGCTTCTTCGGTATCGTGGATCTGGCGGGTTTCCCGAAGGATATATATTATATGTATAAAAGCGAGTGGACGAATGAACCCGTATTACACATTTTCCCGCATTGGAACTGGAAGGAAGGCGAACCGGTGGATATCTGGGCCTATTATAACAATGCCGATGAGGTGGAACTATACCTAAACGGAAAGAGCCTAGGCGTACGACAAAAAACGGACAGTACCTATCATGTCTCTTGGCGTGTGCCTTTTACGCCCGGAACTTTGAAAGCCGTCTCCCGCTTAGGGGGTAAGGAGGTCTTGGTGAAAGAGATCCATACGGCAGGAGAGCCGGCCCGTTTGGTCTTGACCCCGGATCGTAGCGTCATCCAAGCGGATGGCTCGGACCTATCGTTTGTAACCATAGATGTATGCGATATCGATGGTAACCGGGTTCCCGACGCTACCCCGTTGATCCGTTTCTCCGTGGAGGGCCCGGGTGAGATCGCCGGAACGGATAACGGAGATCCGAACGATCCGAACAGCCTCCGTAAACCGAAACGGCAAGCTTACTATGGAAAAGCCTTGGTCGTGATCCGGAACAAGGGCGGACAAGGCGACATCCACTTAAAAGCCATAGCCGAGGGCTTACCCGAGGCGACGGTAACGATTCAAGCGCAATAATAAACCTATAAATAAAAAGGAAATGAAAAAGATAATAGGCGTGATCGCTTGCGGGCTATTCTTGAACGCGGCTGCCGCAAGCTCGCAGGTCACGGATAAAGAGAAGGTACAAATGGAGAAACGTATCGAGAAACTGATTAAGAAGATGGCCTTGGAGGAAAAGGTCGGATTATTGCATGGTAACTCAAAATTCTATGTTGCCGGAGTAGAGCGTCTGGGGATTCCCGAGTGGAGCTTGAGCGACGGGCCTCACGGGGTACGTGCGGAGATCAATCGCCACGACTGGGCATATGCGGGTTGGACAAATGATTCCGCCTCTTATTTCCCGACCGGCACGGCTTTCGCCGCCGCTTGGAACCCGGAGTTGGCTTATCGCCGGGGCGAGGTGCTGGGCGAGGAGGCTCGCTGGCGTAAGAAGGATGTGTTGCTGGGCCCGGGCGTGAATATCATTCGCTCCCCGCTTTGTGGCCGTAATTTCGAATATATGAGCGAGGACCCTTATATGAACTCCGTATTGGCGGTCGCTTATATCAAGGGTTTGCAGAGCCGTGACGTGGCTTGCAGCGTAAAGCATTTCGCCGTGAATAACCAAGAGACAAACCGTACGACTGTCGATGTGGAATGTAGCGAGCGTGCCTTGCGTGAGATTTATTTACCCGCTTTCAAGGCGGCCGTACAGGAGGGAGGCGCCTTGACGGTAATGGCCGCTTATAATAAATTCCGTGGGGAGTTCTGTGCGGAGAATAACTACTTGGTTCGCAAGATCCTTCGGAATGAATGGGGATTCGATGGCGTATATGTAACCGACTGGGGAGCCGCCCATAGCACGGTTCCTTCTATGGAGGCCGGCTTGGATCTGGAGATGGGCACGCTGATCGATAAATATGAGGATTGGTATTATGCCAACCCCTTGATCGAGGCTGTTAAATCTGGTAAGATTCCTATGAGCTTGGTGGACGAGAAGGTGGGCGATGTCTTACGTGTGATGATCAAGACGAATGTCTTGGACCCGAAAAAGCGTTTCGGTCCCGGCTCCATGAATACGAAAGAGCATCAGCAAGCCACTTACGACGCGGCTGCCGAAGCCATTGTCTTATTGAAGAACCAGAATAATCTTCTCCCGTTGGATTTCTCCTCGATCAAGAGTCTGGCGGTAATTGGCGATAACGCTACCCGCAAACATTCCAATGGTGGCTTGAGTTCCGAGATCAAGGCGGTTTACGAGGTAACTCCATTAGAGGCGCTTCGTGCGAAATGGGGCGATAAGGTGGATATCCGTTTTGCCCAAGGTTATGAGAAGCTATCTACTTTCGTGGAGGGTAGCAATAATGGGCAGAGCTCTGGTACTTTCTCTTCCAAGACACAGGAAAGCGACGCGTTATTGAAAGAGGCGGTAGAGGTTGCCCGCACGAGTGACGTGGCCCTTTTGGTTTGTGGTTTGAACCATGATTATGATACCGAGTCGTTCGACCGTCTGAATATGGATATCCCATACGGGCAGGTTGAGTTGATTCAAGAGGTGGTAAAAGCGAATCCTCGTACGATCGTGGTCATGATCGCCGGATCGCCGTTGAATATGGCCGCCGTAGATATTTGTTCCCCGGCTATCGTTTGGGCTTGGTTCAACGGCATGGAAGGAGGAAATGCCTTGGTAGACGTATTATCCGGCAAGGTGAATCCGAGCGGTAAGATGCCGTTCACCACTCCCGTGAGCTTGGATCAATCTCCGGCGCATGCGTTGGGCAACTTCCCCGGCAGGGATCTGAAAGTGAATTATGAGGAAGATATCTTGGTAGGTTACCGCTGGTTCGATACGAAGGGGCTTCCGGTCGTTTATCCGTTCGGTTACGGCTTATCCTATACGACATTCAACTATTCCAATCTGAATACGGATAAAAAGACGTATGATCAAGCGGACACGATCCAAGCGACTTTCACCCTAACCAATACCGGAGACCGTGAAGGAGCTGAGGTGGCCCAATTGTATGTAAGCGATCCGGTTTGCTCCGTGATGCGTCCGGTCAAGGAGTTAAAAGGCTTCAAGAAGGTATTCCTTAAACCCGGTGAGAGTCGGCGAATCACGTTGGACATCCCCGTATCCTCTTTAGCTTTCTATAGTGAGGTACAAAGCCAATTCGTCGTAGAACCCGGCGAGTTCATCCTCCAACTAGGAGCCTCCGTCTCAGATATCAAGCAGAAGATCAGCGTGGAGGT